>Ga0206677_10000668_pt1 | contig 32673 bp, 27 predicted proteins | sample M130m12015metaG_FD_155475 | JGI IMG/M metagenome (GOLD analysis project Ga0206677, IMG submission 155475) | Ammonia-oxidizing marine archaeal communities from Monterey Bay, California, United States - M1 30m 12015 | ecosystem: Environmental > Aquatic > Marine > Intertidal zone | place: USA...
GTGTACTTTTGTAATGGATGTTTTGAGTAACGCTAAATCAGACAACATTTCTTCTGAAGTAAGCTCTCTGCTCAAAGAGTTTCCTATTTGGTCCTTCTTATAATCTGAGGCGTTTTCTTGGGCGATTAAAAGCCTTGTTAATGAGAAAACAAATAAAAACAACAAATTGTATTTCAAAATAATAATTGCTAGACGATGGCTAAATATTCCTCTAAATTAAAAACAAAAAAAGTTATAAATATGTTATTTTTATAATCAACTGTTCATCATGTTAAAATCTTCTTTTTATTTTAAAATCAAAGCATCTAAATGACTACTTTTCTTATCTCTGGTGGACGAGGATTAATTGGAAAATCATTATCCAAAATGCTCAAAATACAAGGTCATAAAGTTTATAAATTAACAAGAAGACCAAAACGAAAAGGTCACATTTATTGGGATCCGGAAAAGCAGAGTATTGAAGGAAAGCATCTCCACGAAATTGATGTAATCATAAATTTAGCTGGAGCGAATATTGGCGAAAAAAAATGGAGTAACAAACGTAAAGTAGAACTTATTAACTCGCGCGTTAACTCAATACATTTTCTTAAAAAATGTGCTGTAAATATGCCGAAATTAAAATACTTTATTAGTGCCTCTGGTATTAACTGCTACGGTTATAACAGCCCTCAAGAAATGACAGAGAAAGACGGTTTTGGTGATGACTTTCTGTCAAATTTAGTTAAAGAATGGGAGACCGCGAGTCATGGTTTTAAAGACATTTGCCCTGTAGGTATTCTGAGAATTGCCATGGTTGTGGATAAAAGAGGTGGGGCATTAGATAAAATAATGAAAACCATTAAATTTGGTCTTGGCTCCCCATTAGGTGATGGCCAGCAATACGTCCCTTGGGTTCATATAAAAGACCTATGCCGTATGTTTGTTCACTGTATAGAACATAAAAAAGAAGGTGTCTTTAACGCAGCTAATGGGTATTTATCCAACAAGCAATTCATGAAAACGATTTCAATGAAAATGAAAAAACCATTTTTCCTCCCTGCAGTTCCAAGACCAATTTTATCCTTGGTGTTAGGCGAAATGTCGACAATGCTAACAGAAAGCTTAAAGGTTTCAAACGATAAAATCAAAAAAACTGGTTTTACATTCACCCATGAAGATTTTGACGCTGCAATGGCGGAAGTTGTAAAAAACGACCTCTAAAAGTCATCAACCTAAATTTGTAGATAAATACAATAACTTTTCTTGTTATTATTCTCCATTAAAAGTTATCTTCAAATAAAAGAAATTGAATGGCTAAAAAGCAAAAAATCTTCGTCCTTGATACCTCTGTGCTATTACATGACCACCAAGCAATAACGACTTTTGAGGATAACAACGTAGCAATCCCCATTACCGTATTGGAGGAATTAGATAAATTCAAAGTTGGTAATGATACAAAAAACTTCTGCGCTCGTGAAGTCATTCGCTTTATTGATAGATTGTCAGGAAGTGGAGGGCTTCAAGACTGGATCACTTTAGGTAAAGGCAAAGGTAACTTCCGTGTCATCATGGAACAAAAACCAAAGAAATTAGATGCTGAAAACATTTATGCAGAAGGGAAAAATGACCATAAAATAATCAATGCTGCTCTTTTTCTAAAAGAAAGTGAGCCAAAAAAATCAATAACTCTCGTAACTAAAGACATCAATCTTCGAATTAAAGCAAAGGCCCTTGGGGTTATAGCTGAAGATTATGAGACGGGGAAAGTTGCCATTAAAAGTGAGGAGAAATCCAATACAATAGAAGGGGTTGACTCGGAGAAAATAAGGGAGATTTTCACAAAAGGGCGCATAGATGAAAACGGAATACTTGGGGCTAATAAACTTACAAATGGGTATTATATTTTAAAAAACGGCAAATCATCATCACTCGCTTTTTTCAATCATGCGGTAGATCAAATAGAGCGCATTGAAAAAGAATTCGTTTATGGTATTAAGCCTAAAAATGCAGAACAAGCATTTGCACTACACGCATTAATGAATCAAAATATAAAACTCGTTGCCATTCAAGGTGTGGCGGGGACAGGAAAGACTTTACTTGCACTCGCCTCTGCTTTAGAGCAAGCCAAGCAGTACAATCAAATTATTTTAGCACGCCCTATTGTTCCTTTATCCAACAAAGAAATAGGATTCCTTCCAGGAGATGCTAGTGATAAAATAGGTCCTTACATGGAACCTCTTTTTGATAATCTGAAGTTTATCAAATCACAATTCGGACCAAATGAAAAAAAGCATAAGGCAATTTTAGAAATGCAAGAGTCTGGAAAAATATTGATAACCCCTTTAGCCTTTATTAGAGGTAGAAGTCTTTCTAATATTATGTTTATTATTGACGAAGCACAAAACCTCACACCACATGAAGTAAAAACCATCATTACTCGAGCAGGAGAAAACACTAAAATTGTATTTACAGGAGATGTGCATCAAATTGACACGCCTTATCTGGATGAAAATAGTAACGGACTGGCTTATCTTATTGATCGATTGACAGGTCAGAAATTATTTTCAAATGTCAAACTTGAAAAGGGTGAACGTTCAGACTTAGCAAATATGGCCAATGACCTTCTTTAAATAGTTATTGTACCCGAACCAGTTCACCAAAATAAAGATGTTTACCTGATGTTGTTTTCATATGAAGGCTTTTTACACTATAGTTTCTATTATGAAAATATATAGACATCAACTCATTCAGTGTTTCATGATCAACTGATGGAGAATAGGTGTTTAATATCAAAAATCCATCCTTATCTAAAATAGCGGATGTTGCAGCAAGGAGTTCGTCAATTTTATCTTCTAATTTCCATTTCTCACCTTTAGCACCGAGTCCCCAGGCAGGAGGGTCCATTTGAATTGCTTTATAAGTATTCCCTCTTTTTTGTTCCCTATTCACAAATTTCAACGCATCCTCATGAACCCAACGCACATTCATAATGCGACTTTTCTCCATGTTCTGTTTTGCCCACGATATTATGGGTTTAACTGAGTCTAAATGGTAAGTATCAGAACCCAAATGCCTCGCAACGCAAGAAGAAGCACCAGTATAGGCAAAAAGATTTAAAAATTTCTCGTCACTTGAAAGATGGTCTTCGATAAACTCCCAATTGGTCTTTTGTTCAGGAAATAACCCAAGATGCTTATTATTTGTTAGCTCCAGCTTAAATGTGAGTCTTTTATACTTGACATCCCACGTTGTTGGGCTGTCTTTTTTAAGTGGTTTCCAAACTCCTTTATTTGCTTTTTTTTCTATGAATTCCCAATGTGCCATTTTTTTCCATTGGTCAAAAGGAATACCACTATGAAAATAAGCCTGCATTTCAGGACGTATTGTTATTATTTCGCCCCAGCGCTCAAGTTTTTTACCCCCTCCAGCGTCTATGAGCTCGAAGTCATCCCATGGTTCCGTAAAATGTTTAGCTGCTGACATATAACTAACGCATCTTTGGCGTCTTCTTTCTTCCTCCCATCATTTGAGCCATACGCATTTGGTTCTTAGAAGGTGCCATTTGAAGCTGCTGTTGCATTGTCTTTATCTGGTCTTTCATCATTCCTGATTTGTCCAATTTTTTAGCCTCTGAAAGTAAAGACATTGCTTCTTTTCTTCTACCAGACTGCGCACACACTCCTGCAAGATGCATCCGAGCCATTGCGTTATCTTCAGGTGTCCTTAAACCTAAGGCTAGCGCCTTTCTTAATTTTTGTTCACTCTGCGCAGGCCCTAGATTTTGGGCCCCCATAATCGCCTGTAGAAAAATCACATATGCATGTTGCTTTCTAGGTAAAAACTGAGGGTTTTTAATTCGATTAATATACATATATGCCTTATCCGTATTTCCAACACGCATTTGATTGAGTGCTAAAATCATGGTCGGGTTTCGGAAAAAAGAAAGTATTATTAATGCAGTAATTAATAACATTGAAATTCCCCAACCCCAAGAATCAGAGTAAAACAAGTAGGTATTAAACCCGATGGCGCCTAGCGCAATGAAAATTCGTAAAATAAATCCTATCATATTTCTTTAGTTGTTGCAATACATTTTAATTCAATAGCTATCGGGGTAGGTAATGAGTTGATTTCTACTGTAGTTCTACAAGGTAAATTGTCCTTAAAGTACTCAGCGTATATCTTATTATATACTTGAAAATCTCTCTTCATATTGACTAAAAAAACGGTCACATCTACAAGTTGGTCCCAACTTGACCCTGACTCTTCGAGTATGATTTTCACATTATCAAAAACACTTCTGCACTGTGCTTCAAAGTCAAATTCCAAAAAATTACCATTATGGTCAAGTTTTAAACCTGGTACCTTTGAGTCAGTGGTATCTGAACCCGCTACCCTCGGTCCAACTCCTGATAAAAATAATAAGTTCCCTACCTTTCTTGCATGCGGATAAAGCCCAACGGGTTTTGGTGCTTTATCAGTTGAGATACGTTTCGCCATAGACTACTTCTTTAAGTATTGCAAATATAAGCACATTATAAAAAGGTTATTATCCTTAACTTTGAAAAAATGAACCCTTTGATAAAAAATACGCTAAGTATCGTAATTCCGACCTTCAACGAAGAAGGAAATATTGAAATTTTATATTCAAAGCTGATAGAAACGCTCACGCCGCTCGAAATAGATGAGTTTGAATTTGTTTTTGTTGATGACGGAAGTCAAGACCGATCGTTAGAACTTATCAAAAAGCTATCAAAAGACGATTCTCGTGTTAAATACATTTCATTCTCACGAAATTTCGGGCATCAACCTGCATTAAAGGCCGGTCTTGATCATGCAAAGTTTGCAGGAGTTATTTCTTTAGATGCTGACCTGCAGCACCCCGTAGAACTGATCCCTGAAATGATTGAAAAATGGAAAAATGGAGCTGAAGTGGTTTACACAAAACGAAAAGATGTTTCTCTTCCGTGGTTTAAAAGAACAACTTCTAAGCTGTTTTATCGCATCATAAATACCTTGAGTCAAATAAAACTTGAAGACGGTGTAGCTGATTTTAGACTCTTGGACCAAAAAGTAATTCATGCCTTGCGCGCTTATAAAGAATCTAATCTTTTTATTCGAGGTCTCATACCTGCACTTGGCTTCAAACAGGAGTCGATTGATTACACGCCACATAAAAGATTTGCAGGTGAAACCAAATATTCCTTTTCAAAAATGATTCGATTTGCATTGACTGGAATTACATCACTAAGTGCAAAACCACTTTATTTCTCCATATATTTTGGTGTTTTCTTTGCGATGCTCGCCTTTATTTATGGATTATATGCTATCTATGTTTTTGCGTTTGGTCATGAAACCATTCCTGGCTGGACCTCTATTATTGCAAGTATCTTATTAATCGGCGGGATACAACTTATTATGATTGGTATTATTGGAATATATTTGGGTAAAGTGTTCGCTCAAAGTAAAGGCAGGCCCAATTATATTATAGCAGAGAAAAACACAAATAATGATTAAAAACCTCATCATAAAACACAAGTGGTTAATCATCGTATTGGTCTGCTTTGGTGCTATTTTTGCCTCAATTAGCTTCGTTAATCATTTCAACTTCAGAACCTACGGCTGGGACTTAGGGATTAATCAAAATGCAATTTTTGATTACGCCCATTTTCGATGGAACGATTGTATGATTATGCAACCTTCATTCGATAATGTTTTAGCTGATCACTTTTCTCTTTATCCAATTTTAATATCTCCCTTTTACTGGGTTTTCGGAAGCTATACCATGTTGATATTTCAATGGGCCGCAATTTTATTTGGCGGTGTTGGAATCTACAAATTTGTCCTATTGATTGGTTCAAATAAGAAACTAGCAACTATTGCCACGGCTCATTTTTTCTGTATCTGGGGTATCTATTCCGCTTTAAGTTTTGATTACCACGATAATGTTGTAGCGGCAATGTTTGTCCCTTGGTTTTTATACTATTATAAAAAGCAGGCGCATCTCAAGAGCATTCTCTTTTTTATTTTAATTGTGATTTCCAAAGAAAACATGGCGCTTTGGGCAGGTTTTATTGGTTTAGGATTGAGTTTGAGACATGCATTGAATAAAGAGTGGCAACAGCTTAAACGAAGTGGTGCTTTGACAGTTTTGGCATTCCTTTACTTTGTCTTAATCTTAAAGGTAGTGATCCCCGCATTATCAAATACAGATGGTGTATATCTTCACCATTCTTTTAATGCTTTAGGGTCGAACTTTGGTGAGGTGATTGTAAATGTTTTTAGGCATCCTATTCAAGCTTTTGAGCTATTGTTCGAGAACCATTCAGGTGATGCGTTTTATGATGGAATAAAAGCAGAAACCTATTTAGCCTTGATTTTAGCAGGAGGTTGGGCACTCGTTTTTTATCCAGAATATCTCCTTATGATTTTGCCGATTTTAGCGCAAAAAATGTTTAATGATCTACCTATTCGTTGGGGGATCAGTGACCATTATTCCATTGAATTCGTTCCAATCATTGTAATTGGTTTGTACACCTTCATCGATGAATTAAAAAGTCAGAAAGTAAAATTAGCCGGGGTGATGTTGGGTATCTGTTTTATTTCGACCTTCAAATTCATGGAAAATAGAACCTCTGAATATTATAAGAAAGACAATACAAGATTCTATGCTCCTGTGCATTGGAGTCGCAATTTTGATGTGAATGATGTTCACCGGGTTTTATCCACAATTCCTGACTCTTTAAGGGTCAGTGCGCAAGCACCGCTAGCACCTCACCTTGCTTTTCGAGATTATATCTATCATTACCCATACAAAGGAGATGCAAATTGTATTGCCTTATTAACTGCCGAGGAAAACAAATACCCCTTTAACGAGGTTACCTATCAAGAAGAAATTGATCGGCTTATGAATAGTGGTGAATGGTCAATTTTTACAAAAACTGCTGCGCTACTTATTTTGATAAAAAAATGAATAACCTTTCTAAACCTCCAATATATAACGCAAAGAAACGTTATTGCAGTGTGAAAACTTTTATGCTTGTGCTTACCCTTATCGTTGGGAACTATTTTTGGGCCCAAATTGGTATGGGACAATGGAGGCTTCATGTTGCTTCAGGAAAGGCAGTGGATATTGTCGTTGCTGAAAATACCGTTTTTACGGCATATACTAATGGTTTGCATATTTTAAATCGGAACACGGAAGAAGAGGAGCTGCTCACCGATGTTAACGGTTTATCTGATATAGAGATCTCATGTTTATATTACGATGCAGCTGAGGCATGCGTTCTTGTTGGATATTCAAATGGAAATATCGATAAAATTACCGCTTCATCAATTTATAATATTCCAGCAATCAAACTTGCTCCTATTCCTAATTCTAAAAAGATAAATCGTTTTAAAAGAGAAGGAGATTATGTTTATGTAGCTACTGATTTTTGCGTTGCAAAACTGGATCTTGTCAAAGAAGAAATTAAAGACACCTATTATCCCACAAATGGCAACCAACCGATACTTGATCTGAGCTTTTCAACAGACACCATTTTCGCACTTACCGCTGATCGTTTAAAATATGGCTTGATACAAAATCCAGCACTTCCCGATGTTAGTCAATGGCAAGTTGACACAAGAGTGCCCATTCAATTAGAAAATAATTACCATGAAATAGAAAAATTTGATGACAAACAATTTATTCTGCTCAAAGACAACACCTATGGTTTAGATAGTGTATTCTATGTTTATGGTAATACCTATTCTTTACTGACGGATGTTCCATTTTCATTAGAAATAAATTCCATAAATATTTTAGATGATACAACCTTTGCTGTTAATATGGAAGGTGCAATTTATATCTATAATAATACCTTATCAAACCCTATATCCTATAATTCTAATAACTTTAATATTTGGATTTCTCCTATCAGAACTGTAAGAACATCGGAAGGTGTTTGGTCCGCGGATCAACTGAATGGTCTTTACCTATACCCTTCAGGAATAGGTTACAAAACGTTCCCAATTACTGGGCCGTATAACAATAACTTTTACGCCATGGATTGGCAAAGCAACACGCTTGCTATAGCCAGTGGAAGGTTGCTTGGTAAGCTTCCGTCGTTCAGTACAAACGGTATCCATATCTTTAGAGAAGAATCATGGTCTTTCGATAATACTTCCACTGTACCGCAATGGCAAAATGACAATATTTGGGACTTTATTGATATCTCTGTGAACCCAAATAATACTGAGCAATATGCCGTTGCTTCGTATTCAGAGCAACCCCTAACCGTCTTTAATGGTAGCGATGTGGAAGTTTTTGATGATTCTAACTCGACCTTGGCCTTTACTGGTATTGAGAATGGCTGGAGCTTAGCATCAGATGTATGCTATGATACACAAGATAATTTATGGGTGCTCAATGGTTATACAGATGAACCATTAAATGTTTTACAACCAGATGGGACGTGGCGAAATTTTGATTGTGGTTCAAGTGCAAGAAATATCTACACGACAAAAATGATTATTGATTTCAATGACAATATTTGGTTTGCTTCTGAAGATCATGGGTTATTTGGATACAACCACAACAACTCAATTGATGACCCAAGTGACGACCAATATATTCATATATATACAGGTATCAACTCGGGGAACCTCCCCTCGCCCAATGTAACCGCAATTGCAGCAGACTTTGATGGAGAAATTTGGGTGGGTACGGATGCAGGTTTTGCCATTCTTTATAACGCAGCAAACAGTTTCGACGGTAATGCTGGAGATTATGATGTTCAACGCGTTAAAGTGACCTTTGAAGGGAATGTAGAATATGTACTGGGTAACACGCATATAACAGACATCGAAGTTGATGGTGGAAATAGAAAGTGGATCGCTACAGCCAATGCAGGAATTCTACTACTCAGTGCGGATGGTTCAGAAATACTTGAACAATTTACGACCGAAAATTCACCTTTAGTTTCAAATAATATTTTTGATTTAAAGCTTGATCAAAATTCAGGAGAGCTCTACATTATAACCGATAATGGACTGATTTCATATCGTTCGGATGCAAGCTATGAAGATCCTACTTATGAAACATTTAATGTCTTTCCAAATCCTGTAAGGCCAAACTACTCTGGACCTGTAACGATTCAAGGAATTAGATATAATAGCGATGTCAAAATCACAGATGCTGTGGGTAATTTGGTCTATAAAACAACTTCAAATGGGGGAACGGTAGCATGGAATTGTCAAGCACTCAATGGTCAAAGAGTTGCAACTGGTGTATATTACATTTGGACAGCAACAAACGTTGGCAAGGACAAAAAAGTCGGTAAAGTTTTAATTGTTAATTAGCCTAATTCGACGTAACATCATCCAACTCATCGTAGTACTCATGCTCTATAAAATAATCTAACATTGCCTCTTTAATCAAGTGTTCTTGATCCTTAGAGTTTATAGCTGGTAAGTTTTTAATGAGCTCAAAATGAGGCCAACCATCTTCGTCTCTTCCTTTAAACTCGTAATAACCTGCAGGGACCATTAGCGTGCAAATTGCTACATGAATCAAATCTGTCTTCTCTTGTTTTGAAAACTTCTTATGTCCGATTCCTAATTCATTAACCCCTATAAGAAATAGAAGTGCGTGAACATCTAATTCCTCACCAAATGATTTCTCTAGATGCTTTAATAACTTTTGATATCTAAGCGCGATGTCGTGGTCCATAATACACAAAGTTAAGGCTTGAATTGAAAACCACCGATTTAATTCAGCTGAAAATCTGCTTTTCTTTTTGTACTTGAATTTGTTCCTATGAAAAGGCTGAAACGACCCGGTTCAGCCTCCCAAATTTTAGAGGCACTATAGAATTTTAATAACTCTTCAGATATCTCGAAGCTTACTTTTTTTGATGCCCCTGCTTCGAGCTCTATCATTTCAAATCCCTTTAGCTCTCTAACAGGTCTCGTACTACTCGCAAAATGATCCTTTATATAAAGCTGAACTGTTTCTTTTCCATTTACTTTTCCAATATTAGAAATTGTCACAGATGCTTTAATTGTTGCTCCTTTTGTCAATTCATTTGCGCTCATTGTAATGTCTGAATATTCGAATTCAGTATAACTCAGTCCATATCCAAAAGGATAAAGTGGCGTGTTTTTTTCATCTCCATAATGGGACCAAAAAACACTTCCCGCATCTGCGCCATCTGCACCAGGCCGACCTGTACTTTTATAATTATAATACAAAGGCATTTGTCCTACACTTCTTGGAAAACTCATTGGAAGTTTCCCACTTGGATTATAATCACCATATAGAACTTCTGCTATCGCGTTCCCACTTTCTGTCCCAAGGTGCCATGTTTCAAGTATGGCTGGTAGATGTTCATCGGCCCAATTCAAAACCAAGGGACGACCATTCATCAAAACAAGTACAATATTTGGATTGATCTTATAGATCTCCTCCAAAAGCTCTTGCTGAAAACCAGGTAACCCAAGCTTTGTTCGACTCCGTCCCTCCCCGGATTGAAAACCATATTCTCCCAGGACCATAACCACTATGTCAGCTTTTTTCGCCGCTTTTTTTGCGGCCTTAAAACCGCACTTATCTGTATTATTAATAGATACCTCTTCATGAAATGCTGGTATCGAATTCACGAGTCTAACACCCTGTTCATGTATGATTGTATTTCCATTGTAGGCTTGCATTCCTTCAAGAACCGAAACCGCAGAATTATTCTCTGCTGCTATTCTCCAATTTCCCAATGGGCTATTCTTGTCTGCAGCCAAAGGACCAATTAACGCAATTTTCTGACCCTCCTTTTTCAAGGGCAACAATGACTGATCATTTTTTAAGAGGACCATAGACTTTCTCGCCATATCTAAAACGCCTTCTCTGATTTCTTTAGAACCAGATATGGACTGCTCTCTTTCGACATTACAATATTTATATGGGTCGTCAAAAAGCCCCAGTTCATACTTAACAGTTAAAATTCGACGAACAGCATCATCTATTTGGGCAATAGATACTTTACCCTCTTTAAGTAAAGGTTTCAGCTCTGATATATATATGTATGACTCCATATCCATATCAGAACCAGCGTTTAATCCTAATGAGCCCGCATCATGCTTATCTCGAGCATATCCATGATCGATCATTTCCTTCAAAGAACCCCAATCTGAAACGATAAAACCGTCAAAACCCCAATCTCCTTTTAAAATATCACGCTGCAAATGTTTATCCGCAGTAGCAGGAATACCATTCAAATCGTTAAATGAATTCATGAACGTTTTTACACCGGCATCACTGGCTGCTTTAAATGGAGGAAGCACGATATTATGCAAAGTGTTATCCCCGATATCTACGGTATTATAATCTCTACCACTTTCAGCAAATCCGTAAGCAGCAAAATGCTTTGCACAAGCAGCTACTGTATTTGGATTCGATAAATCGGAACCCTGAAAACCATTGACTCTGGCAGCTGCAATTAAGCTCCCTAAATAAGGGTCTTCTCCAGCTCCTTCCATTACTCTTCCCCACCTAGCATCTCTTGTGATATCAACCATTGGAGCAAAGGTCCAATTTATCCCTGCCGCAGCAGCTTCTTTTGCACCGATAGCTGCCGAATTTTTAATGGCCGCTAAATCCCAACTAGCAGACTCTGCTAAGGGGATTGGGCTAATGGTCTTATAACCATGAATCAAATCAAATCCAATAATTAAAGGTATTCCCAATCTAGATTCTTCAACAGCGACTTTCTGGACTGCTCTAACCTCTTCAGCCCCTCTTACATTAAGCATACTTCCTACCCAGCCTTTAGCGAGATGGTCATACTTCTCTTTAGCATTACCGTCTTTCGGAGAAGGCCCAGTAACGTTCCAGAACCCATTATATTGATTCATTTGACCAATCTTTTCTTCAAGTGTCATTTTAGCCATTAGCGCTGAAACACGCTGGCTGACTGGAATTTCTATTTCCTGTTGAGCACTGACCGTGTAGGTTCCTAGAAAGAGAAAAGATGTGATTACATAAAGCTTACTGCGTAAAAAGAAATCTTTTATTGCCATTCTTAGATTTTTCGTTTGGTATTAGAGGGTGAATTTAACATTTTACACGCAAAAAAACACGATTTGATAGCCTTAATGTCATTTACACACTAAGTGATAACCAACGATGAAGGTGGTTTAATACAATACTAGTCTTGAACTGAATATCTCTTTTTCACAATCCATGCAAAAAAGCCAAGGTATGCAAAGCAGGCAACACCTACTATGTAACTGTTTTGAATTCCAATACTTTCTGATACTGACCCTTGCAGCCAGCTAATGATTCCACCACCCATAATCATCATAATTAAAAAACTACTTCCTTGGCTGGTATGTTTGCCTAACCCCCTCACTGAAAGGGCAAAAATACAGGGCCAAAGTGTACTACAAAATAAGCCAACACTTGTAATAGCATATACACTGACCATACCTGTTGTCATCATGCCTACAAATAATGCGATAATACCTAAGATTGAGAATATCAACAACATTCTTGCGGCATCTCCTTTACTCGCCATATCAGCCCCTATCAATATTAAAATGATCAACCCATAAACATAAAACGGGGTTAAATCGTGATTTGCTATTGCGTTGACCAATAAGAATACTCCAAATGCTAAATAAGGAGCAAGAAAACGCAATAATTTTTGAAGGGACATATTATCTGTAAATGCCTGAACGGCTCCGGTCCAACGCCCAATCATTAAACTTGCCCAATACAATGATACGTATGGTGCGATTTCATCTATAGCGAAACCTAATTTGGTAGACATGTATTCTGGAAGATTGGCTGCTGTAGAAACTTCAACGCCAACATAAAGAAAAATAGCAAACATCCCTAAAACCAATTGTGGATATTGTAATGCTGACTTTTTAGATGAGGCTGTATCTTCAAGTGATTCCTCAACAGCCTCAGGATGCTCAGGTAAAGATGAGAATTTCAATAAAACCGCTACTAATAAAAAAGCCAAACCAAGAATGAGGTAAGGGATTTTTACACTCTCAATACTCATATTTGTGGAGCCTGAAGAGGCCGTTCCAAAAATTGCAAAACTCACAATTAAAGGACCAATGGTCGTTCCAAAATTATTAATCCCTCCAGCTAAAGTTAATCGTTGGGAACCCGTTTTTACAGGACCTAATGCGATTGCTAAAGGATTGGCCACTGTTTGCTGCAGTGAAAAACCAAGACCTACCGTAAATAACCCTGAAAGCATTAATGGATAAGAACCTGTATTGGCAGCAGGATAGAACAGCAAAGTTCCTAATGCTGAAATAACCAATCCTAAAATTAAACCATTTTTATAACCCATTTTATTGACAAGGTCTTTTCCTATTAATAATGATATCCCCATGTATATCAACGATCCAACAGTATAGGAGATATAAAATGCTATTGATACAAATTGGCTCTGACCCTGAGTTAAATTAAATGCTTCTTTAAATACTGGTATTAGAATATCATTACTAGCAGCAACAAATCCCCAAAAGAAGAAGACGGTCGTTAGTGTAAAAAGAGCACTTTGGTTGGTTTTAGCAGACATAATTTCAACAATTTTGTCGTCCAATATAAAGTAAAATTAGAGATTAGCTGATGTTTTTTTTCAGTTTTATTGTGTGCTCAGAAATAGAAAGTGTCTTAATGACAGTATTTACAATACCTTTTGCATCAAACCCACAATCAGACCAAAGCTCTTTTTGGGTTCCATGATGAATATATTTATCCGGAATACCTAATCTTGTCATATCTGCTTGATACTTTTGGTCTGCCATAAATTCGATAACAGCAGAGCCAAAACCTCCCATAACGCAACCATCCTCAACACTGATTATATATTTAAACTTCGTAAAAACTTCATGAAGCATTATCTCATCTAAAGGCTTCACAAATCGCATATCATAATGGGCAACTGAAACACCGATTTTTGAAAGTTCCTCAATGGCTTCTTGAACAAAATTACCCGGATGTCCTATAGATAAAATCGCAATGTCATCTCCATTCGTAAGCCTTCTTCCTTTGCCCACTGTGATCTCTTTCATTGGTGTTTTCCATTCTGAAAGAACCCCTCTCCCTCGAGGATATCGAATCGTAAAAGGACCTTTATCAGGAAGTTGAGACGTAAACATCAAATTCCTTAATTCCTCTTCATTCATAGGTGACGCCACAATCATGTTTGGTATACAGCGCATATATGCTAAATCGTAAGCGCCATGATGTGTAGCACCATCAGCACCAACCAGACCTGCACGGTCTAAACAGAAAACCACATCTAAATTTTGTAATGCAACATCATGAAGCACTTGATCATATGCTCTTTGCATGAAAGACGAATATATATTGCAAAAAGGCAACAAACCTTGAGCCGCCAACCCTGCACTAAATGTAACGGCATGCTGCTCTGCTATCCCAACGTCGAAAGCCCTATTCGGCATGGCCTTCATCATAATATTTAAAGAACAACCTGTTGGCATGGCTGGAGTAATTCCCATGATTTTTTCATTCTTTTCAGCCAGTTCTACTATGGTATGCCCGAAGACATCTTGATATTTTGGCGGAACACTTGCGGCCGGAGCAATCTTCACGATTTCACCCGTTACTTTATTAAAAATTCCTGGTGCATGCCATTGGGCCGGATTTCCTTCCTCAGAATACTTATATCCAGCACCCTTCCTTGTGATACAATGTAATATTTTGGGGCCGGGGATATCCTTGAGCTCAGATAAAACAGATGCGAGTCGTTCAACATCATGCCCATCAACAGGGCCAAAATACTTAAAATTCAACGACTCAAATAAATTGCTTTGTCCACCCTTTAGGACCTTTGAAACCTTTGCCACAATACTTTGCGCATCAGGCCCAAATTTTGATACTTTCCCAAGGAGCTTCCATAACTCATCTTTGACATTTCCAAGAGGTTGCGAAGGATTAAAGTTCTTTGAGTATTCTCTCAATGCGCCTACACTTGGGTCTATTGACATGCCATTGTCATTAAGAATAACAAGAAGATTTGCGTCTTTCTCAAACCCAGCGTGATTGATTCCCTCAAAAGCCATTCCTGCCGTCATGGCTCCATCTCCAATAACCGCTATATGTTGTGTTTTCGAATCGCCATTATATTTATTTGCGATGGCCATTCCTAAAGCGGCTGAGACTGAAGTAGAGGAGTGCCCCACTCCAAAGGTATCGTACTCACTTTCGGATCTTTTAGGAAACCCAGAAATGCCACCTTTACTTCGATTGGTGTGAAAAACCTTTCGCCTTCCAGTTAAAATTTTATGCCCATATGCTTGATGACCTACGTCCCAAACAATTTTGTCTTTTGGTGTATCAAACACAAAATGAAGAGCCACAGTTAACTCCACCACCCCTAAGCTTGCACCAAAATGACTATTACCTATCTCTGAAATAACATCAATGATGTATTGCCTTACTTCAGCAGAAACTTGAGGTAAATCTTCCAATGAAAATTTAGCTCTAAGATCCTGAGGTATATCTATTTGATCTAAAAAACTACCCGGTTTGAATTGTGTCATACGAAGAATGCAAAGTTAATTGATTCACAACTGCTAACCTAACATGAGAAGTTTAAATAAGTTTAGTGTTATTCTGAAGCTATTTGGTTAACGGTTCTTCTTTCGTTGAAGAATAGAAACATTATTAGTAACACCAACATGCTATTTCTAAAAATGAGATTTAAAACTTGATCTTCAATCTGAATTTGATGAGCTAAAAAGTAAATTCCTAATGTTATTCCTAAATACAAGAAGAACTTTTTAAGATTATAAGGTATAGGATAATGTTTCTGGCCTAAGAAATAAGAAAGGACCATTTGAAAAAAGTAGACAAATAAGGTTGCCCAAGCACAGGCCATATATCCATACTTTGGAATGTAAATAATATTTAGAGCAATTGTCAATATTGCACCCGATATAGCAATCAATGCCCCAAAACGCGTCTTTCCACTTAGCTTATACCATATGCTTTGATTGTAATAAACACCTAAAAAAACATTCGCTAACAGTAAAATAGGTACCACCTTTAACCCTTCCCAATATGTTTGATTTTGTATGAAGTGTTTGAAAATATCAATATTAAGGCTCACAAGAAGAAATACGCAACAAACCAATCCTACAAAAGCATTCATTACGGATACATAAACCTGTGATCTCTGTTTATTTTTCATCTGATTAAAGAAAAATGGTTCTGCAGCATAACGGTATGCTTGTAAAAAAATAGTAACGAGCATCGCAAGCTTGTATGAGGCACTGTATATGCCTACCTGAGCCTCTGCATAGTTCAATGATTCAGGTAGTGCTGGATCATATAACATTTGCTTCAACAATATTCTATCTAACATTTCATTAATGATGCCGGCAAAACCGGCAATAGCCAATGGTAAAGAGAAACGTACCATCTTTTTCATTAAAGCACTGTCATATGAATCTTTGAGACGAAAAGAATCAAATAATAATATTGGTTTAACTAGGGAGGCGAGTAGATTGGCAACCAAGATATAGAGCACTCCTTTCTCCGGATTTTCTGGAGTCACAAATCCCAACATTAAAATAAGATTTAATGTGATGTTTACACCTATTGAGGTAAATTGAATTAAAGAAAATCGAACAGCTCGCTCTTCTGCTCTGAGCTTAGCTAATGGCAAGGAAGTAATAGCATCAATTGCAACAATAGCGCCCAATAGCAAAATATATTCCCCATGATGCTCAAACAACATAAGACGCGCCAAATCTTGATGGAAGAGTGCAATAATGATAAAAAAGATTCCGTTAACAAGCAGTAAAGAAATCAAAGCGGTTGCAAATGTTTTCTCCTTCTGTCCTTCTTTTTGAATAAACTTGAAAAATGCAGTCTCCATTCCGAAAGTCAATAAGACGATAAGGAATGCAACCCATGCATAAAGCTCGGATACCACACCATAATCAGACGGATCCACAAAGACAGCAGTATACAATGGTACCAGTAAGTAATTCAGTAGCCTCCCAAGGATTGATGACAAGCCGTAAATAGCTGTCTGTCCAAAAAGTTTTTTAACGGGGCTGGTCATTTTACTGTCTAAAGTTAGCCTTTCTTTTTTCTAAGAACGCTGTGGTTCCCTCTTTAAACTCCTTCGTCCCAAAACATTTTGCAAATTCTTCAATTTCCACCTGATAACCATTTATTCCAGATGTAAAACCAGCATTAACAGCTTTTATAGCAGAGCGAATTGCCATAGGGGAATTTCTTAAAATCTTTGATGCCATTTTTTTTGTAATGTCTATCAATTCACTTTGCGGAACTACAGCGTTGACTAAGCCACATTGTAATGCATCCTCTGCTGAAATCATTCCCGCTGTAAAAATCATTTCATTTGCCTTCCCTTTTCCAACGAGTTGAGCTAATCGTTGCGTACCTCCATACCCGGGAATTACACCTAAAGAAACTTCCGGTAATCCCATTTTTGCATTTGAAGATGCAACTCTTATGTGCGCACACATCGCAAGTTCTAAACCACCACCGAGTGCAAAACCGTTAACCGCCGCAATTATTGGTTTTGTGTAATGTTCTACATAATCGAACAATAATTTTTGACCTTCCTGTGCCAAAGATCCACCTTGAGCTATTGAGAAGTCAGCGAATTCTTTAATATCTGCTCCGGCAACAAATGCCTTATCTTCTGCACCTGTCAGAATGACTACACCAACCTGATGGTCAGTCTCAAGTTCCTTCAAAGCCTTATGAGTTTCCTCAATCGTTTGTTTATTAAGAGCATTCAATTGTTTTGGTCTGTTGATGGTCAACATACAAATACCATTAGAAATTTCTACAGATATATTTTCGAACATATGAATTGTTTTTTGTCATAAATATAAGGCTATTTGTGCGTTGACATTTGACAATATTTGCTTTTTTAATATTTCGCATTAATAGAACTTATTACTACTATAAACACCATTTAATTCGTAAATTTGCACGGCAATGACGCAAGAAGTTTTAATCCAACCGAGTCTTTTGAAACAAATTTTGGTCTTCACCAAGTTTAGACTCTCTTTTCTAGTAGTCTTATCAGCCTTATCAGGCTACTTATTTGCGGGTGGTTCGGATTACCTTCAAATTACTTACCTAATGATAGGTGGTTCCTTCGTGACAGCAGCATCCAATGGTGCAAATCAGATTTGGGAAAAGGATATCGATAAGCTTATGCTTCGAACCTCAAATAGACCACTACCCTTGGGTCAAATGAGTGTAAGGTTCGCCTACTTGATCGTAATAACAACATTAGTTATAGGGACGGTATTGCTTTTTTTAATTAATATAAAATGTGCCTTGCTTGGATTGGCCGCCTTTGTGTCTTATGTATTTATGTACACACCGATGAAGTCAAGAAGCCCATGGGCTGTTTTTATTGGGGCTTTTCCCGGGGCGATACCCCCTTTCCTTGGTGCGATTGCGGCAACAAATGCTTTTGGTTTTCTTCCAGGCATTTTGTTTTTTGTTCAATTCACTTGGCAATTTCCTCACTTTTGGGCAATTGCATGGGTTACACACGAAGATTATAAAAAAGCAGGGTATCATTTATTGCCATCAGCGTCAGGGAAATCTAAACAATCTGCTTTCCAAATTCTCTTATACTCATTGGCATTAATTCCCTTTAGTTTGATTCCTTGGATTTTAGATTGGACTGGGAATACAACGTTCGTAATTGCAGCAATTCTGGGAACTTTATTTTTCATTTATGCGTACAAACTGTTCCTTAGTCAAGAAGATGCCGATGCTCGAAAACTAATGTTCGCTTCCTTTGTTTATTTACCGATTATACAATTTACCTATGTTCTCGATAAGGCAGAACACATTAAAATTTTAAGTGATGGATTTATCTAAAGATTTGGACCCAGAAGTCCATGAAAAAATGAAAAAAAATCTTGTGTATGTTAGCTGCTTCAGCATTGTGATGCTATTCGCAGGTTTATCCTCAGCCTACATTGTTAGTATGGGAGATGCTTTCTGGCTTGAAACCGCGCTTCCAAGCGCCTTTTGGTGGAGTACAGGCTGCATTACACTAAGTAGTTTAACCTTTATTGTTGCAATTGGTGCTGCCAAAAAAGGTAATGTTTTGCTAACAAAAGCAGGAATGGCAGTAACATTGATTCTAGGATTACTTTTTGTTTACTTTCAATGGTCTGGTTTTGGCCAACTTATGAACAAAGGAGTCCACCCTTTTCAAAATCATATTGTTGTTACAGATGGTCGATATGGTGACTATTTTGAAGTTCAAAAAAATGACCGATACATAACCGTTGATGGAAATGATTATATGCTCGATGAGAAAAAGATGACTGCTGAAGAATTTTCAGCCTTTCAGAATTACATGAAAGGATTTATTTCAGGAGAAAATTACAATAACAAATTCCGTTTGGTAACCGAAAATAAAAAAAGCCCCTATACCCTAGTGTTTAACAACACACCTCTTTTTGTTAAGAAGGGTTCTTTCTTTTTAAATGACTCAACTCCTTTGGCTTCTGCAGATATACTAAGACTAAAACAGCTTGCGCAGAACGTTGTGGATGGAAGAGGAGACTTTTTTGCCAAAGGAAAACTAGGACAAGACTTTAACATTTCGTTCAAAGGTGAAAAACTGGAATACAAAAACAGGAAATTATATTACAAAGGAGAGGTGTTGTCAAACTTTCTTCAAATTAAGGCAACTGAATCTTCCGACATGGCTTCGTCGTTTTTATTTATTTTAACTTTTCTTCATTTACTTCATGTTGCTGCTGCCTTAATTTACCTTAGTCGTGTAGTTTTGAAAACCTTCATGAACAAGATTGGAGTTGAAAATCATTTAACACTGCGTTTGACAGCTATTTTCTGGCATTTTTTAGGGCTTTTGTGGGGCTATTTGATACTGTTTTTGGTTTTTATTCATTAAACTTGCAAAAAAAATCTTTTAAATGGCGGGACAAACGACTCAATTAGATTCAAAAACGTTGTGGGGAGGAAAAGAATCTCCTTTTCAAACAAGTTACGGAAAGCTCATGATGTGGTTTTTCCTTGTATCAGATGCGCTAACATTTAGTGGTCTGCTTGTAGCGTATGGATTTGTTCGTCACGATACACTTGAAGCGTGGCCAATAGGTGAAGAAACTTTTAATTCTTTACCGTTTTTAGGGCATGGATATCCATTGATTTATGTTGCATTAATGACATTTATCCTAATTGTTTCTTCGGTAACCATGGTATTAGCTGTAGAAGCAGGTCACAGAATGGATAAGAAAGGCGTTGTTAAATGGATGATCGCTACCATTATAGGTGGTTTCTTCTTTTTAGGTTCTCAAGTTTGGGAATGGAGTCACTTCATTCACGGTTCTGAATTTGGAAGAATACAACTAGCCGATGGTTCCGAAGCTATAGTGAAAGGTCATTTTGGAGAAATTGAAAGTTTCACAGTTTTAGAGGCTGGAATGCACCACAAAAAAGGTGATGTCATTAAAGACGATTTGATGCACACTTTTCAGCATGCTGCCGAAAATGGGGAAATTCATGAAGGTGGTATAATTCATCTTCACGATGGATCAATAGCGAAAATTAAAAAAGCACATGACCACGATATGGAGCTCACCATAAAGTACACATCAGAAGGGTCCAAAAGAAAAATAGGTGATAAAATCGAGGGTAAAGACGCAGAAAAACAATACTACGCATCTTTATACAGTGGTACGCCGAAAGTAACCTATGGTGCAAAATGGTTTGAAGATGGAGAGCATTGGCTTCCAACCAAAAATGAATATGGACCCCAACAGTATGCGCATTTCTTTTTCTTCATAACGGGTTTTCATGGATTTCACGTATTTTCTGGAGTTCTCATTAATATTCTTATTCTGATAGGTGCCATGAAAGGGACTTATCACAAAAGAGGGCATTATGAAATGGTTGAAAAAACAGGTCTTTATTGGCACTTTGTCGATTTGGTTTGGGTTTTCGTATTTACCTTCTTCTACCTCGTTTAATTTAAAAAACTTTTACCATGGAAAGAGATGATTTAATTGAATATTCTTTAGATACGCACCATTCTGAAGAGCAAGGAAAACTTATAAGAAGTAAAATTATAAAGGTTACGATTCTTTTAACCTTAATCACGGTAATAGAGGTTGCTTTAGGTGCTTTTATTAAGCAGAGTTCCGAAGCGTGGCCATTTGTAAAATGGACCTTTATTGTCCTTACACTTCTCAAAGCAGGTTACATCGTGATGGTATTCATGCACCTTGGTGATGAAAGAAAGTGGATGAGAAACGTGATTCTAATCCCTTATGCATTGTTTATTCTATACTTGATTTTTATTGCTCTCTGGGAAGCGCTTGCAGTTGGTGACGCCTGGTCATCAGTAGCTGTTTAAATAACATCCCCTTGTCTAAAAATAGTATTAATAAAAGTAAGATTTGGGGGTTCATGTTGGTCCTCGGTCCAGCAGTCTTGTTCATAGGTTTTACCTTATTTATGAATCGTTCTTGTGAACACAAATTCGAAGAACTGGATGATTTCGGCCCTGTACCAGCTTTTCAGTTTACCGATGCCAATGGAGCTCAACGGAATTCCAAAGAATTTGAAGGTGAGATTCTTCTCATTAACACTCTACAAAGTTCTTGTCCAGATAGTTGTTCCATATTAATGTGGCATTTAAATCAGACCATATATCAGCATGTTTGGAAAAATAAAACAAAAAAAACTAAAAAGATCAGAATGATTTCCTTCTTAATTGATGCTGAAGGTAATCCCGTTAAAGATCTTTCAGTAATTAATGATGCGGTAAAAGATTTAGCTGAAAATTATGACCCTTCAATTTGGATTTTGGCTAGCGGCGATGTGCGATCAATCTATAACCTAAATAACAATGGTGTTTCTCTAGTCGATGAAGGAGCTAAGTTCGAAGAATTGATGCTTCTCATAGATAAAAACAGTCATCTAAGAATGGTTCTTTCAGGAAAAGTAGAAGGGCAAATCAGAAGGATGAAGCAAAGTATGGCACTGCTTCAGAAACAATATGACAAACAATCTTCAAAGTAAACATGAATCGTTTAACTGTATGTTTGGCACTTCTTTTGATTACAGGATGTGATACAGTACCTGAAAAGGCTACCTCATTTAAAAAACTTCCATATATCGGTCATTACGACCTTGACTATTCAGAGAAAAACGGTATAAAAACTATTGACACTATTTACCAACCTATTCGTCCTTTCGCCTATTTAAATCAGGATTCCGTAGAAGTTTCGAATAAAAGCTTTGCCAACAAAATATGGATTGCTGAATTCTTCTTTGCAACTTGTCCTACGATTTGTCCAATTATGAACAGTGAAATGCAACATCTCCAAAAAGAATTTGATGAAATGGGGCTCAGTAATGATATTCAGTTTCTTTCATTTTCAATAGACCCCAAAAAGGATACACCATCAGCATTAAAGACTTACAAAAATAATTATTGTGACTCTTGTGATAATTGGGACTTTTTGACTGGCAATGAAAAATTTACGCATAGCCTTGGAATTGAAAGCTTTAAGATTTTTTCAGGAAGAGAGGAAGAGGCTGAAGGAGGATATGCACACTCAGGGGCCTTTTCTATGGTTGATCCAAATGGATATTTAAGAGGTGTATATAATATTACAGGTTTCGATGGAACCGTAAACAAAAAAGAATATCATCGGTTAAAAGAGGAACTAATTGTGCTTATTGAAAGTTTAAAATAATAGGTGAAAGATCTCAACCAAATAGAAAAAGAACTCTTCCCGTTCAGAAAACAACTACGGGAACATAGCTTGTATAATCAGATGCATAGCCTTGAGGACATTAAGACCTTTATGTCACTGCATGTTTTTGCCGTATGGGATTTTATGTCCTTACTGAAATCACTTCAGGTTCAGCTGACCAATACTTCTGTGCCTTGGACGCCTCGTCCTAATGCAAATCTGTCGCGATTTATAAATGAGATTGTTCACGCAGAGGAAAGTGATGTTAACGAAAAAGGAGAAGCGAAGAGTCACTTTGAAATGTACCTTGACGCGATGCATCAAATAGGTGCTGACACGAGTGAAGTTCAGCATCTAATTAAGGGTATTGAGAATGGAGAAAAGATTCAAACGGTTCTTGATGGTTTATACATTGATAATGCTGTCAAAGATTTCGTAGCATTCACTTTTGAAGTGATTGCCTCTGGAAAAGCTCATTGTATTGCAGCTGCCTTTACTTTTGGTCGAGAGGACGTGATCCCTGATATGTTCATTGAAATACTCAAGCAATCCGATGCCAAAAATAAAAACTATAATAAGCTTCGCTACTATTTGGACAGACATGTGGAATTAGATGGTGATGAACATGGACCTTTATCGCTTAAGATGGTTGAAGAGCTTTGTAAGGGAGATAGTAAGAAATGCCAAGAAGCAGTAGATATATCAAAACAAGCATTGGCACACCGCGTAAAGTTATGGGATAGTATTGAGCAAAAAATCGTTCAAACAGAGGGTCGAATTGCCAGAAAACCAAGAAAAAAGAAAACCCTAGACAAGGTGATATTCGCCGTCTCAATTGCTATTCCTCTGGCGGTTGCAGCTTTGTTTTCAGTAAAAATAGAAGGGATTGACCTTTCGTTCTTACCACCTATCTATGCCAGTCTGAACGGTCTAACCGCTGTAGGTCTCGTCATCGCTCTAATTGCCATTAAGCTAAAAAAGATGAAGCTTCACCAGCGTATTATTCAAGGGTGTCTTTCTTTTTCTATACTATTTTTATTGCTTTATGTCTCGTACCATATGACCTCTGATTCGACTAAATACGGTGATTTGAATGGGAATGGCCTTTTAGAAAGTACTGAAAGATTGGCCATAGCTGACACACAAAACCTGTACTTTTTTATATTAATATCTCACATATTCTTGAGTCTTGTAGTTATCCCTTTGGTATTGTATGCTTACAAATTTGCTTGGGAAGGAGATTTCGAAAAACATAAAAAATGGACACGCTTCGCATTTCCAATTTGGTTATATGTGGCCGTTACAGGAGTGGTCGTTTACTATATGATTTCCCCTTTTTACGGCTAAGCTATTTTATCAAAATTTCTACACGACGATTCGCTTCTTTCTCCATTTCAGAGTTGGGGAATTCATAAACTGGGTTTGTAAAACCAAAGCCCTTTGCACTTAGCCTTTTCGGTGATATCCCTGCTGCGATTAAATACTTTACAATCTCTTTTGCGCGCTTTTTTGAAAGCCGCTTTGAACTAAAGGCTTGAGTGCCATCTCCATTTACGTGACCTTGAATTTCTATATTTACCGATGCATTTACAAGCAGAAAGTCACGAAGCCTATTTAGTTTTGGCCCCGACTCTTCAAGAATAGTAGCCAATCCTGCAGTAAAATAAATTTCATCTATTTTAGCCACTGCACCTCGGACCAAAGGCTTTAAAAAAATCGTGTCCTTTAAGCCGTTTTTAACAAGTATGGAATGGTCCTTTTTATCAAAAGAGAAATAGCCCTCTGCATCAATCTTTAACTCGCATCTCTTGATGTTTTTCCGAATGTTTAAGATCAAATCACTAGCGACATATGCGCCATTGATTTCGTTTGCGCCAGTAAGGGATATTTTACTTTTTACAGGGCGTTTTGTAATAGCATCTCGGACATGAATGGCATATTCATTTGCATTGGTGTTTGTTGTTAAGTCAAAAAGTAAGGAATCAACTATTTCATTACCAAATTCATCTTGAGGGGAAAAATCAAATGAGAAATCTAAAGAGTCCTTTATTCCTTCTTTAGCAACTAAAGCTACACCATAGCGAAGTGATTCCTCAACAAATATGAATTCAGAATTCAGATCTTCTGTGCTCTGTTCTGAAAAAATAAACTTTGCATTACCTGAAGATAATTCATCACAAAGCATTCCGTTTTTCTCCTGAAAAATATAGATCTGAAAAGATGCTTTTATTTTTTGGATGTTAAGCTTCATTAGACCGGAAGATGGCGTATCAAAAAAGAGCCAAATTTGGTTTTTACTTACCTCTTTCGTCTTTTCATAGCCATAAAGTGACTTTTTATCAATCCCTCTTTTACCTTGAAAAGCTAATGAATAAAAATTATTAGGTGACAAGGATATCCCCCCGAAACATTTATAATAACCCACATCTTGGGCCTGAGACTTCATCGTAAATAACGAGGTAAAAAGAATAAATAAAAATGCAATCCCTTTTTTCATTTAATTGATATCTACATTAACATTACCTGTAATATTGGTTCTTACATAAAGTCGTTTAGGACCTAAAAAAATATTATTTATACGCAACAAATCCAGTTTAGTATTAACATTTACTCCAGGGTAAACCTCTCCATTTAATTTACTTTCTAAAGTCGATAATAACATATTTAAATTTGATGACATGTCAATTTGTGACTTTTCCATAATTGTACTTTTAATCCTATTCCCTAATAACCACCCTGCAGACTTTAATAATAATGCCTTTGTTTTTAACTCAAAGTCAACATCTTCAAGACTCAAGACTTGTGTCTCTAAATCCATTTTAGGCCTGCATATTAGATATATCTTTCCTTGTCGAAAGCCCTCAAATTCCATGCGTAAAACCAGCTTCCCTGACTGCGTTCCTACAACACGCAAATTTCGAACCACAATATCTTTACCTTTAATAGAAATTATTTGGTCTTTAAATGCGCCTGTTAGTATAGACGATAATGAATCGTAACTGGCTGCAGCATCCGCTAAAATATCAAAGCCTTTTACCTGTTTTTCGGACTTCATAGGCTTTAAAGAAGTGTGCCTATAACCTTGATTTTCTGTACTTATTAAAGGTGAGAAGAATAAACTTAATGAAAATTTAGCCGTATTGCCTTCATAGCTCAGCGCTGACATTGAAAATGATTTAGGGTTTAAATATAATTGCCCATACCTATCAATAGGCAAAGGCTCTTGAAGCTTTTTCCAAGCATTCTCGATTTTAGATTTCACATCTATTGCGCCCAACTCCTTATCAAGTTTTGATTGCATGTCCTTAAGTTCTTTAGTGATCTCTTTTTGTACCTTATCTGTAACGTTATATTTTAGAAACGTCACCTCGCAAGGATCCTTTATTACAAAAGACTTCAAGGTTGTTTTTGCCTGAAATTTATAATCTTTACTCAGCCCAACCTTGGTTAAATAAGTCATGGAATAACGTCTTTTGGGCTCCCCTATACCACAAGATGCGTAAATTCTTGGAACGGTACATGATTCCTTTCCGTTCCAGAGCGTTATGCATAATGGGCAATAATTCAAGTCTAAAGAAAACCCTCCTGAAATAGTAGTCTCAAGCTGACGTGCTTTTGTGGCAAAAGCGATGGGTTTTCGCGTAAAAACATATGCATAACTCATTCCCTCACAATTAGTATTTTTTCCCTTAAATGTTTTAGGTGTTGTCTTTTCAGCCTCCTTAAATAATTTATTCATATCGACTTCGACATCAACATTCATTCTTGAAATCGCAGGTTCAATCTTTTTTGGAGATGTCATTGTAAAGTCAGGAATTGCGGGCTCAATGGTTTTACATGAAACCAAAATGAGGACAATAATTATAAAATAGAGCGACTTCTGTCTTCTAAACATTTGAGTTTTTGAAATAGAGTTGGCCTAATTTAATTCATTTTTTTAATCCATAAACGATAACTCTCCTTTAAATCGAGGGTTTCTAGGGGAAAAATTAATAAGATTGGTTAAATTTGCAAACACTTTAAATCTAAGTATCAGAACCCATGCAAAAGTCTAAAATTATTTATACCAAAACTGATGAGGCACCTGCTTTAGCTACCTATTCTTTTTTACCTATTGTAAAAGCCTATACAAGCGCTGCACAAGTAAGTGTGGAAACAAGAGATATCTCTTTGGCCGGTAGAATTCTTGCGCATTTTTCAGATATACTTTCAGACGAACAAAAGGTTGGAGATGCTCTAGCTGAGCTTGGTGATTTAGCAAAATCACCTGAAGCTAATATTATTAAGCTTCCAAATATAAGTGCATCAGTACCTCAGCTTAAAGCAACAATTAAGGAATTACAAAACCAAGGTTATGGCTTACCTGATTATCCAGAGGATCCAACTGATGACCATGAAATTAAGATAAAAGCAACTTACGACAAAGTAAAAGGTAGTGCGGTAAACCCTGTTCTCAGAGAGGGGAATTCAGACAGAAGAGCTCCCAAAGCTGTAAAAAATTATGCGAAGCAAAATCCGCATTCAATGGGATCATGGGATTCTACATCAGCAACTCATGTTGCTTCAATGAATGGTGGAGACTTCAAATCTAATGAGCAATCTTCGACCATTCAAAAAGAAGGGTGGGTTCAGATTTCTCATACAAACAAAGCAGGGACAAAAATCACTTTAAAGAATCGCGTAGCAGTTCTTCAAGGTGAAATTATTGACGGAACTTGTCTTTCTGTAAATGCCTTATTGAAGTTTTTAGAACAAGAAATTCAGGATGCCAACTCAAAAGGCCTCTTATTTTCTTTACATATGAAAGCCACTATGATGAAGGTTTCTGACCCCATTATCTTTGGACATGCTGTTCGGGTTTTCTTTAATCCTGTATTTGATGCATACAATGAAACTTTCGAACGTATTGGAGTGGATGTGAATAATGGATTCGGAGACCTTGTCTCCAAGTTGTCTTTATTAACAGAGTCCGAGCGAAGTGAAATTGAAAAAGCAATATTAGACTGCTATCATCAACGACCAGATTTAGCGATGGTTAACTCTGACAAAGGAATTACAAATCTTCACGTTCCCAGCGATGTGATTATTGATGCATCTATGCCTGCGATGATAAGAACCTCAGGTAAAATGTGGAATAAAGAAGGTGAGCTTCAAGACACTAAAGCAGTGATTCCTGATGCATCATACGCCGGAGTATATAAAGCAACTATAGATTTTTGTAAGAAAAATGGTGCTTTTGACCCAACCACCATGGGAAGCGTCTCAAATGTTGGACTTATGGCGCAAAAAGCTGAAGAGTATGGCTCGCATGACAAGACTTTTGAAATTAAAGAAAATGGTAAGGTTCAGGTCATGGATCAAGATGGAACTTTGCTCATTGAGCATGAAGTTGAAGCGGGAGATATTTGGAGAATGTGTCAAGTAAAAGACCTTCCTATTCAGGATTGGATCAAGCTTGCTGTTAATCGTGCCAAAGCAACTGGAGTCCCAGCAATATTTTGGCTTGACGAAAATAGAGCTCATGATGCAGAGCTCATTAAAAAAGTAAACGCTTACCTGCCAAATCACGATACCGAAGGGCTTGAAATTAAAATCCTTGCTCCCGAAGCTGCTACAAACTTTTCACTAGATAGAATTGCAAAGGGACTAGACACCATATCTGTAACAGGAAATGTGCTACGTGATTATCTAACGGATTTGTTCCCTATTCTTGAGCTGGGAACTTCAGCAAAAATGTTATCTATTGTTCCATTAATGAATGGAGGTGGGTTGTTCGAAACTGGTGCAGGAGGTTCAGCACCAAAACATGTTGAACAGTTTGAAAAAGAAAATCATTTGCGTTGGGATTCATTAGGTGAATTCTTAGCCTTATCTGTTTCGCTTGAGCACATGGCAGTCGTCAATGATAATCCAAAAGCTAAAATACTAGGAGAAACTTTAGACGCAGCTACAGGTGCCTTTTTATTGAATGATAAATCTCCGTCTAGAAAGTGTGGCGAACTCGACAATAGAGGCAGTCACTTTTATCTTGCCATGTATTGGGCTGAAGCACTTGCTGATCAAACTGAGGATCTTGAGCTTCAAGCGGTCTTTTCTAAATTAGCAAAAGACCTTTCTGAAAATGAAGCAATAATTGTGAATGAGCTGAATGAAGTTCAGGGAAAAAGCATGGATATTGGAGGGTATTATAACCCGAATGACGACCTTGGGTCAAAAGCAATGCGTCCAAGCACAACATTGAATCGTATTATCGACGGATTTCAGGGTTAATTCTTTTTGAGCTGGGATAATGCAGCGTTAAGCTCAAATCCTAAAAGCAGCAAGATCGCATTGATATATATATAAAGCATCATCACAAGTAGTGCCCCTATAGAACCGTACAATTGATTATAGTTGGAGAATTTCGCAACGTATATTCCAAATAAATAAGTTGTAAATAAAAACAGCAGTGCTGTCATCAATGAGCCCGGGGTAAAAAATCGCTCCTTACGCCCTCCTGGAGTACCTGTGTAATAGAGTATTGCCGAGAACACTAACGCAAAGAACAAGGTAAAAAACAGCTTGAAGCTTGTAATCCAATAGGATAGCTCAAGAATTTCTATCCTTGAATAGGCGTTCCGCAGGTAAACAAGAAAGGTGATATAGGCAGCAGCAGCCAGAATCAACAACAAAGACAGCGCTAAACCGACAACGACACTATACAAATACTGCCTTATAAAGGACCTAGATGTTTTAATATGATAAGAACCTTGAAATCCGGCAAAAATCGCACTAACACCATTACCCATAAAAAAAATAGATAATAAAAAACTAGATGAAAGTAAACCTCCATGTTGGTGTGTTTGAATATCCGTATAAATAGACATAAAAAAATCTTGAGATGAAAGCGGCATTGCAGACTCAACGAAACGCGAGAAAGTCTCAGTAAAATTAGCAATAGGTATATAGGGCATTAAGTTCAAAACGAAAAGTAGCGCTGGGAATATTGCCATGAAAAAGCTAAAAGAAATGCTTCCAGCTCTAGATGTTAAATCTCCTTTTACCAAACCAAAAAAATACATTTTGAAAAGATCATATAAAGAAAATCCATCATAGCGAGGAAGCTGTTTTTTCTGCAGCCATCCTTTCGTGTTTTTATAGATGGATAGTTCTTTTATGTAGCTCTCTTTTTTCAATGCATCATTTTAAGCGCCACTAAGTTACGCAATGCACAATTAAATAAACACATTATACATTGAATGGTGTCTGCTTTGCACATTCTCTTAACTTTGTTAATCATTCAAGGCTGTAATCATGAAATTTATTTTTAAAATTTCTCTTCTGATTCTCGCTGCAATTGTACTTGTAGTCATTCTGCTTTTTGGTTATCGTGATATTCCTCTAGAAACTTTAAAGCGTAAGTATGGGCGAACACCATCGTCATTTATTACAATTGACGGTATGAATATTCATTATAGAGATGAAGGCCTCTCGGTTCTAGATTCTATTCCAATTGTATTGATTCATGGAACTGGGTCAAGCCTGCATACTTTTAATGGATGGGTGGCTGAACTAAAAGACAATTATAGAGTCCTAAGAATGGATTTGCCAGCATATGGACTTACAGGCCCCTCTAAAAAAGGAAACTACTCAATGCAAAGCTATGTGAGTTTTATTCATGCATTTTTAAGTGCCAAAGGCATTGATAGATGTATACTTGGCGGGAATTCATTGGGCGGTGGCATTGCATGGAACTTTACCCTTGATTATCCCGATATGGTGCATAAGTTAATACTCATAGATGCCTCAGGCTATCCAATAAAAGCCCAAAGTACTCCTCTCGCTTTTACGATTGCCCAAACACCCATCCTTAATAAAATTTTTACATTTATTACACCGAGATTCATCGCTAGAAAAAGTGTAGAAAATGTATACGCCGATAAATCAAAAGTGACTGAGGTATTGGTTGATCGTTATTTTGAGCTCACTTTAAGAAACGGTAATAGACAGGCCTTTATAGATAAATTGATTGCGCCTAAAGGGAAAAGTCGTTCTAAAGAAATAAATCGAATCGCCCAAAAAACACTAGTTCTTTGGGGTGAGGAAGACGCACTAATTCCATTGGAGGCAGCATATAAATTCAATGCTCATTTACCAAATGACACGCTTGTTATACTAAAAGGGTTAGGCCATGTTCCGATGGAAGAAAACCCTGAAAAAAGCATAGGTCCTCTTCTTTCATTTTTACAAGAGGATGATTCTATATATCAACAATAATGAAAGTATTAAATCGTTAGTGATACATAATATGAAAAGAAATATACTCCTTTGCTGCATTTGTTTTTTATTCATTATGCCCTCTTGTTTAAAAAACGAAAATTGTGTATTTGAAAATTCTAGCAGCGCTCAAAACTGTATTGACTCAACGCTGATTGATTCCAGTATGATGTGTACTGAAGAATATGACCCCGTGTGTGGGTGTGATGGGGTGACTTACTCAAATGAATGTGTTGCCTCAAGAAACGGCGTGACAAACGTACTTCAGGGTGAATGCTGTGAATAATAAATGAATAACCAGACTAGTTAAATAAAAAATACTATCCAATAAGACCTATGAAAAAAATCAGCCTGCTTCTTTTATTACTGTCTTGTATGCAGCTTTCTTTTGCACAAAAATTTACGATTAGTGGAACTATAAAAGAAGCCAAAACAGGAGAACCTATAATTGGGGCTAAAATCTTTGATTTAAAATCAAAAAAAGGAACCATCTCAAATGAATATGGCTTTTATAGCTTAACCTTGCCTCAGGATAGCGTATCCATTAGAGTCTCATATATTGGTTACACAGCTATGGAATATCAATTTGATGGCAAAAAAGATATTGCATTGCCTGTTGAACTATTGACCATTCAAGAACTGGAAGAAGTCACGGTTACGGCTGAAAAAAATATTGAAGAACGTACTCAAATGAGCTCCTTTGATGTCTCCATTGAAAAAATTAAAGCCCTTCCTGTTTTCTTAGGAGAGAAGGACATCATTAAAACTATACAGCTCTTTCCCGGTGTACAGTCGGGCAGCGAAGGTTCTAGTGGGATTTACGTTCGTGGTGGAGGTCAAGATCAAAACCTCATGCTTTTAGATGGAGTTCCTATTTACAATGCAACACACCTGTTTGGCTTTTTCTCGATTTTTAATGCCGATGCCATTAATAAGGTCACGATGATTAAAGGGGGCTTTCCCGCGCGTTATGGAGGTCGTTTGTCTTCTGTACTCGATATCAGAATGAAAGAAGGAAATATGAAGGAGTTTCATGGAGAAGGTAGTATTGGATTGATCTCTTCGAAGCTTTCTCTAGAAGGTCCTATTGTCAAGGATAAAACTTCGTTTATCGTTTCGGGAAGACGTACATACATAGATGTTCTTGCGAGACCTTTTATTAATATGCGCAATAGAAACCAAAGCGGTGGAAAAGGTGAAGAAGGCTCAAATGAAACACAAACAGGGGGCTATTACTTTTGGGATTTAAATGCGAAAATCAACCATAAGTTTTCCGAGACCAGCAGGCTTTATTTGAGTGGCTACTTTGGAAGAGATCGTTTCTACAACGATGCTACCAATAACTATACAACAGATGAAGATACCTCAAGTACAGACGAAACCTCTAGCAACGGATTAAGATGGGGAAATGCCATTGCGGCGCTGCGATGGAACAAAATTATTACTCCTAAACTTTTCATGAATCTAACGGGGACTTTCAGTCAATATGAATTTACTGTAGGTGGCCAAAATCAATCAACTACCACTTACCAAAACGCTCCTTCTACAAGCCAAAATGTTCTCTTTAACTATAATTCTGGTATTCAAGATTGGACCGTAAAGGCTGATTTTGACTTCAGACCAAATCCAAACCATACGATTAAGTTTGGACTTGGAGATACCTACCACACC
>Ga0206677_10000671_pt1 | contig 32611 bp, 36 predicted proteins | sample M130m12015metaG_FD_155475 | JGI IMG/M metagenome (GOLD analysis project Ga0206677, IMG submission 155475) | Ammonia-oxidizing marine archaeal communities from Monterey Bay, California, United States - M1 30m 12015 | ecosystem: Environmental > Aquatic > Marine > Intertidal zone | place: USA...
CGACGTCAAGTAAGTATTCGGCTCTTTACGAACAACACGTGGTAGGAGTGTTAAAGCTGGAATACCCACAATTAAATGTAAAATGTTTAACATTATTGCTGCTTCAACGGTCCCTGAACTAAAGGAGTATGTTCCATAGGCGACCAAGAAAAAAACGCCACTAACCCTCCACCACTTGTCTGGATTATTGGTGGTCGTTTTCAGCAGGGTGTGGAAGACAACAGTAGTAGAACAAAAGGCCACGGTAGCTACAAAACTTGCCAATGTGAATAACATGGGAGGGAACATGGCATTGGATTGTCTCTCCCAAGGCGCCCAAGGAGTATCCATGCCGACACCAAGGGTTAACACACCTGCCCCTAATGTGGCGAGTGCACCTATCAAAATCAATGGCCTAGCAGAGGCTTTCAAAGCATTCAGGTGAGTGCCAATCATGATCCATAGTTAATTATCCCAGTACATATGCCTATGTTTTGTCATTAGGAAAACTATGCTTAAGCAATACTCTGGACGAAATCAGAGACAACGGTTGTGTATGTATTTCTGTGATTTTTCTGTTAAATCACGGTCAGCCGACCCATTCGAACAGAATCTACTCAGCACCGAAGAATTGGCGCAGCATTGGATGCATTTCCATTGCTTGTTCCTTCTGGATCTGTTCGTATGTTCTCAGAATGATTCCAACAGCCAGTAGCAATCCCGTTCCCGTCGCATTTCCGACAGTACCGAGCAAGTCAGCACCTGCTGCTAGCAACCCGACAAACGCACCAGAGAAGTATGTCACTGGAGGAATGTAATTCTCAAGGATCTTTTCCAGAACCTTTGGATTCTTACGGAAACCAGGTATTTGCATACCAGTACGTTCGATCTGCTTTGCAACATCCTTCGTACCCATGTTTGTAGTATCAATCCAGAACTTCGCGAAGACCATTGAACCAACTGTCATCAAGACAACATAGAAGACTACGTGGAGCATGATTTGTGTCAAGCTGTGCCCAAACATGTCCGTTTGCTGATTCAGCAGCGGTAGGAGCCAATCATTGACTCCTGCAGGCATAGATGCATACCATGCGAAACCTCCGGATGCGGCAGTTTGACCTGGTTCATACGTCCCAATGTAATCTGACATGGAGAACCAACCCTGCCGACCGAGTAACGGAGTCTGGGACATCGTAGGATGACTCCAGAAGAGAAGAGAGAACATATTGACGTTTGCAAGCAAAGCGGCCATCAAAATGACCGGAATGTTTGACGCATAGACGAGTCGAATAGGATACTTCCCTCTGTGCCCACGGACCTTTCCGTGAGTAAGAGGTAATTCCAATTTACTTGATTCAGCATACGCAACCACAATGAACACAATAATACTCGATACAAGAGCAATTACAGCATTCGGATGCGTCGCATCACCTAACAGAATCATTTCGAATCCGTTCAAAGAGATCATCTCACCATTCGTCGCAGTCCGGAACATATAGAAGATCATAGGCAGCGTTCCTGCAGGAGGATTCTGAACAGAGTACTCGAGACCAGATGATGTTGGCAGAGGAGAGAGCGTACCAACGAATGTCGATTGTGCTACACCTGCTGCAATGAACAGAGACATACCAGATCCGATACCCCACTTGCTGACAAGTTCATCGAGTAGGAATACAAGGTATGAACCTGCGAACAGTTGAGCTACGATGACGAAGTTTGCCCAACCCATTCCATAATTATCGATAAGATATTCCGAAGGATCGAGGAAACCGTAGGTCTGCGGAATCGATTCGATTGGAATCATGATCAGAACAAGCAACTTTTGTACACCTTGGTACATTGCTTTGTCTTCACTGTTTGTTAGGTCAAGACGGATGATCTTAGCACCTGCGAAAAGTTGCATGATAATGGAACCTGTAACAATTGGGCCAATTCCCAAGTGCATGATGGTACCCGAGGCACCAGCCATAATCGAACGGAATCCACTGAACAAGTCAAGTGCTTGACCGCTCAATCCATAGAGCATGACGTTGGTCATGGCGAAGTAAATGATGAGAACGAATGTTGTCGTCCACATCTTTTCACCGAATCGAACGTGGCGGTCTGGCTTAGTGATAGCTGGATAGACATCTACGAATCGGCTGAGAGCATACAATCGGCTGCTTTGATCGCCACCCCACATGAAACACGTAAGGATTGCTGCTGCTCCGAATCCAAGTAAGAGTACACCTACAAGGAGGAATCCGACCGCTTCGTCGTATCCGCCCCAAGCGGCTGGACGGCAGTAAAATGCTGCAACTCCAACGAATATTAGCCAACCATACAACTTAGAATAACGGCCAATAATTGGTAATTTCTTAAATGACTCAGGAAGATCTATTTGGAAACAGGCCATAACGTATGCTACGTATGCTACTGCGAGAACAATTCCGAAAATGGCTGCTTCCTGCGCAGCGCCTGATCCAGAGAGTTGATCCCATTGCCAATAGAAAAGAAGACCGAAATAAAGCACACCTGTTAGTACAACACCGAGTGGTACTGGCTTGTGTTTCATCTACTATCCCTCCTTAATTCACTCTTCTTCCCATTCGTCCCAGTCGCCACCAGCTTCGAGGTTTACTGAACCTCCAGCTGCTTCGACCTTTTCGATTGCTGAAGCGCTTGCGTTTGCAACAGTAACTGTCAGAGCAGTACTGATTCGACCTGAGCCGAGAAGTTTGTCAATACCGAGTGCTGCCAAGTTGATGGAATCCTTTCCATCTGCCATATCCTTCAATTGGCTAACGTTACATGTAACGTGAACTGTTCGAAGAGTAGGGTGTCGGTTGAATCCGTGCATTCCCCAGTGATTAGGCATGTACTTGATTCGAGTCATGACTCTGTGCTTGTTCATACCAGCGTTTCCACGGCCACCACGCTTTCCAGCGCCACGGCCTGCTTTCTTTCCACGTCCGTGGTATCGGTTTCTTCCACGATGTTTGTTTGCTTTTGTACCCATCATATCACCTCAGATCATTCGCTCTACGAGCCCTTTAATGTCATCTCCACGGGAGCCCAAGGCTCCTCCAACGACATAAGATCGCTTGATGCCGCCCCATCCCTTTGCACCACGAGGTGGATGCAAACGGAAGACACGCTTCAAGCCAGGAACATCTTTTACAGTTGCTTCATCATCGACAATTGCCTTAGCAAAGTCTGAAATTGATTTGTAGGAAGTAGCATCGGAGACGATATCGTCTGTCAATGGTGAGTCACCACTCATTCGGCCACGTTCTTGCAGCATTGCTTCAACTGTTTCAGCATCTGCATTACCCCAAGTGACGTAGTCCTTCGCCTTCTGTAGCATACCACGGTATTGCTCATTCTCTGGAATGATGACTGCGTGGTTTACCTTGGTAAGGTTGAGATAAGACATTGTCTCACGAATGGTACGCTCTACGCCTACGTTACTTCGTGCTCTTACAACAATCCAGCTCATTTCAGACCCTCCCCGTATTGATGAACAAACGTCCACGCTGTTCATTGCTAATGCGTGTTATGTTTAATGCTTTGAGTGCATTGAACGTTGCAGCAGCATAATTGATGGTAGTTCTGGTTTGTCCCTTGGTACGTGAAAGTACGTCAGTTACACCAGCAAGTTCGAGAACTTTCTTTCCGGTTTCTCCGATAACAAGTCCCTTACCCTTAGCAGCAGGCATGAGTGTTACACGAGTCGATGCAGATCGTCCGTTAACCTTGATTGGTACGGATGTACCAGGTCCAGCGGATGATTCCCATGAACCATTTCCACGTTGTACGCTGATAAGATTCAACTTAGCAGCGATAATTGCCTTCTGAATTGCATTTGAAACATCCTTAGCCTTAGCCATTGCAAGACCAACGTATCCGTTTCGGTTCCCGACAACTGCCATGACATTGAATCGAGGTCGTCGACCACTGTCAGTCATTCTTTGAACCATGTTCACGTTGATGACTTCATCTTCCAAATCTGGAAGAAGTGCATCTACGACTTCGACTTCACGAACTGGTAGACCAGTTGCGAGAGCTTGCTCGTAGGTGATAACTTCACCAGCAAAGACCATGTTTCCAAGACGAGTACGAGGAGTCCAACTTCGCAAGTTGCTGATTGGATCGTACTGGTTGTTACGTCGTCGGCGACGTCCGCCTGTTTCTTCAGCCTCTTGTGGGGCGTAAGCTAGGATTAGACCAGGTGCTTGTTGGATTTGTGTTGTTTCTTCTTCGGTCATCAGTATGCCCCCTCTATGGATGATTTTGTTGTGTCCATGGCTCCAGCGATGGAGTCATCGATGTGAGCACCGTTTGTGCGATCATCATCAGGAAGAACTTCTTCGCTATGAGGAACGTTTAGTCCTGCTTCAACCATACCACGAAGGGCGGCGAAGACACGGCTTCCACGTGTGCTTGCAGCTAGACCAATGTCCAGTACTGCATCTTCATGTCCAGCAGCAATTGCTGCCTTTCCGAGTGCGAATCCTACGAGGTAGGAAGCAGGAACGGATTTCTTGGACATGTTTTCTGGCCATGAGAATTTCTTGACCAAGTCGCTTCCAGTGACATTGAGGACGACAAGGTCGCCTTCTGCAGCCCATGTTACGAGTTGGCAAGATGTACGAGTGTTTGAGACACGTACTACAGCACGAGGCTTCTGACTTCTGAGAAGTCGAAGTCTGCGTCGGTAGTCAGTTAGACCTGCCTTTCTTCGTCGTAGAACTGTTCGTCGTCGATTTGCTCGCATCAGTTGTCACCTTCCTTTAGTTTGACACCTTCAAGCGTCATCTGAGAGCGCATGTGTGCAATAGAACGGTATGAACCACCCTTTGCCTTGAGGTAATAGCGGCGGTACTCAGATTTGTTGATTTGTTCTTCATCTCTTAGATCTTTGAGAGCTCTTCGTTGTGATCGAATTGTTCTCATCCATCGGTTCTTACGTGGATTACGAGCGTTCGAGGTACCCATTCGCTTACCTTGACCCTTCTGACGACCCTTACGTCGTTGTTCGAGTCGAGTGCGGGCTCGGACACGGGATGTTCCCTTGATTGCCTTTGCACGAATCAATCCTTCTTCGATGAATTCACGAATATCATCTGCTTGTACAGAGGATGCGATTTCATCGATGTAATCTGGGTTAACCCAAACACGGTTTTCACCACATTTGAGGATTTTCGCTGCGAGTCTCTTTTGGTTTGTGAGTTGCATCAGACACCACTCCTTCGGTTGAGGACACGAATACCTAATTCGTCTGCTCGAGCGTGAATGTGCTCTCGCTTACGGCCACCGACTGTACGGCCAATGCGTGCAGCCTGTGTCTCAGGATCGATTGATTCTAAGTCATTGAGGTTGTGAACCATTACTTCACGGAAACCAGATGGATGAAGTCCACGAGCTTCTGCGACTTTACCATGGCCAACTCGTACGAGTGAACCACGGTATCTGTAGTTACGTCGTTGCTTGTTATCCATACCGTGAGGTGCTCTCCATCCAGAACGAGACAACCGCTTGTATCGGAACCATTCGGTTCTTCTAAACGATGGTGTCTTCTTCTTTTGAGCTGCACGCAAAGCGAGTGCTTCTTGTGTTGCTTCATCGAGAACTGGCTTCTGCTTTGCGACGTGACCTTCATCTTCGTCGTCATCCCAGTCTTCATCTTCTTCAAAGAAATCGTCTTCTTCTGCTGCATCTTCTGCTGCTTCGACGACTTCTTCTTCGGCGCCTGATGATTCCATCAGACGTGCGATGAGGTCTGCTTTCTTTCCAGAAACTGGAAGGCCTTGCTCCTTGAGCAATTCTTTGAGTTGTGCTACTGTCATGCTTTCGTATTCTTCAGTCATTCCAATCACTCCTTGCTAAGACGGTATATTCCGTCTTGGAAAACACGGCGATCACGGTTCTTGACCGTGGTGCTGCGTTCAATGTTTGCTGCTGTTTGTCCAACATTCTCCTTGTCAATACCAGAAACGGTAATTTCGACCTTGTTGTCGACCTTTACGTCAACACCAGGAAGAATATCTGAACGTCGTGGGACTCTCTCTCCGAAATAATTGTTTACAACAAAGGTATCTCCTTGTACTGCAAGTGTCATAGGGAAGTGAGAGTAGAAGGCTTTCAAACGGTATGTGAATCCGTCTGTAACGCCCTTTACCATGTTGTTCAAGTGAGCGTTCCAAGTACCAGCGAGTGCCTTTTCTTTACGACGAGGCAAGTCTGTTCGTACAAGAAGGCCGCTGCCGTCTTGAAGGAGGTCAATGCGAGTTGAAACGAACTCTCGTGAGAGAGATCCTTTCGGTCCAGCAATAGTTACGACGCCATCTTCACTGATGGAGGCGGTGACGCCTTCAGGGATGGTTACGATGTGTTCGATTCTGTCGAGTTTTACCATTTTTCTTCACCTCAATATACGTAGGCAAGTAACTTGCCGCCGATGCGGGCGTCTTTCGCATCGTAGTGGTTCATAACGCCGGAATTGGTTGTCAAGATGAGCAAACCAAAGTCCTGTGCAGGAAGATAACGAGTCTCCCACTTTTCGAATTCTTGTCGGCGAACACTGTGTCGAGGCTTGACGGTACCACATCGGTTGATTGTACCTCTTAACTCGACAACAAAAGCGTCGCCACGTCCGTTTTCAACACGTGTGAACTCACCGACATAGCCGGAAGTTTGCATAATGTTGAGTACGTTTCCTAATAGCTTAGAAGCAGGAGTTAATTCAACATCGAATTTTCCTGCTTGTTCAGCATTGTAAATCTTTACAAGTGCATCATTTAATGGATCTAATTGCATTCATCTCACCTCAGTTCATCTTTTTGAAACCGATTTCAGGGCCTACGTCTCGGAAGCATTGGCGGCACAGGCGAAGCCCATGTCGTCGTATCATTCCTCTGCGTCGACCGCAACGGCGGCATCCGTTTGTTCGTCCCATGTATTCTCCATGATCTCGTGCCATATTCATTCCTCCATGATTTTTAGTCCAAAGGTTTCAGAGAACCACTTCATTGATTCTTCTCGGCTTACACCGTGTCCTTTTCCAACCTTGGCCTTTCCTTTTCGGCGGCGGCTTACTCGGTGCCCTGGGCGTTCCAAGACGACGTTGATGTCCATACCGTAAATTCCGATATCAGGATCGTATTTTTGCTCTGGGAAATCCGTATAGTCACGAACACCAAAGGAGAGGTTACCTTGAGCGTCAAAGTTCCAGCTTGGGATTGTGTTGTCACGTACCCAGAAAGCGTTCTTGAGGAATTCGTTGATTGATTCCTTGTTTCGCATAGTGGAACGGCAACCAATTGGTGCGCCTTCACGAACCTTGAGGTCACGGTTTTGGATTCGACCAAGTGTACGTTGTGGACGTACACCTGTGACGATTTCGAGAACGTTCTCAGCGTTGACCAAACGGTCTCCACCTTCGCCAACACCGATGTTAACGCAAACCTTGGTGATTCGAGGAACGCTCATTGGATTGACTGTATCGCTCAAACCTTCACCTCCGTGATTGGCATGTTGGAGTCCCCAACAGCGAAGACATTGACTTCAGTTGTACCAAAGTCTTCGAAAGAAACTTCGTTTGGCATGCTGGATCGCTTGACGATGCGTTCCTTCATTGCAGCTACTTCACCAACGTGAGTACCGCCAACGAGGTAACATCGGACACCTTCTGTGAACTTGATGTGTTCCATGATGGTTTGCTCAGGAAGAGCCATCTTCAGTGAATCACCAGTATTGTATTGGTTTGCATCATCAACGATGATGTTACGTCCATCGTGAAGATTGAGTTGGGTTTTTCCACCCTTAATTGTTGACTTGCCTTCAATACGTGCAATCTTCCATGCTGCTTCTTCAGCTGAAATTTGGGCGTATCGTAGACGTCCGTTCAAGTCGAGTACACAACGGAAGTGTTCTTCACCAAGTGAGAGAACATCCATCAGACCAACACCTCGGCGAGTGTCCTTACAGATTCGTCCATCGACCTTGACCAATTCATTTTGAACAATGAATCGGACTTCTCGAGATGTTTGAGCACGGCCAAGAACATCTCTTACGATCAAATTCAATGGCATACAGCGCTCTAGGCTGTGCGCACCTGGACTTGGGCGTGTAACCCAAATGGTGGTCTTTCGTGGAAGTGGCCAGCTACGAGGCATGGCTAAACGTTTCAAGTGACTGCTGCTACCCATAGTATTCAACTCCTATCTTCGGTCAATTTTTGCATTCGCAATTTGTCCGTCTCATCGAGTTTCACGATGACGACGTTGGAAGCGTGGACCGGCACGGCTTCTTCTCTGTTGTCTGATTTGGATTGTTTTGCACCCTCAATGAGGACACGGCCGTTCTTGGCATCGATGCCAATTACAGGACCTGTGAGTGGTTCAGCCTTACGCTTTCCACCGTGACGCTTTCCACCGTTAGCGAAATCCCCACGGATCACACGGACGGTGTCGCCTGTACGAATGGTGACTGAACGAACGCCAGCAAACCTTTCGTCAGGTTTGTCGAGTTGAAGACGAGCAGTTACTCGCTTACGCTTGGTATGCATAGGTGCATTGAAGTGCGCCTTTCTTTGCTTTCCTGGTTTTCTTGATGTTACCATGTTCTCACCTCATACAATTTGTTTCGCTGTTGCAGCGATACGTGGCCAACGCTCTGCAGCCTCACGGGAAACAGGTCCTTTGATATCGGAACCCTGGACTTCACCCTTGAGGTTTGTAATGACACAAGCATTGTCTTCGAATTGAACCCATGTTCCATCAGCACGACGGAACGGTCGGCGTTGACGGATGATGACAGCGTTAAACATCTGTCGTCGAGTATCTGGAGTACCCTTCTTGACTGAGACCTTGGTCATATCACCAACGCCACCAGCAGGGTATCGACGCATTGTACCACCAAGCTTGATGACGTTCACGATTTGAACGATCTTCGCACCGGTGTTATCAGCGACGTGTAGTCGAGCCATTGTAGGCAATCCACGGGTTTGACGTCCTGCAATTCCTCGCATCACTCGTCACCCCCAATCATTTCAACAACACAGAATGAAACTGTCTTGGAAAGAGGTCGGCATTCCATAACTCGTACGGAATCTCCAATTTCAACATCGCCAATGCAACTTGGAAGATGAGCACTCAGAGCGCTTGTTCGCTTCTCGAAACGTTCGTATTTCTTCATGTAACGAACATTGTTTCGCTCGATTGTGATTGTCTTCTGCATTCCGATTCCTGATACTACGCCTTCGAATACCTGTCCACGCAAGCGCAAGCTTCCGTGGAACGGGCAGTTCTCGTCGCCATCCCATTCTCCTGTTGGTCGTTTTACGTCAATTCCGATGTCTCGCATCTTCATGCCTCCTTGTAGTTGCGGCGCATTCTATCTTCAGGTCGTTGCCGCAAGGACGATCCTTTGAGGACGGTAGTTCCGTCGTTGAGTGTAAATTGGATACTTGATTTTCCGAACACACGCTCAATGTTGTGTTCGAGGATGGTTACTGTGTGTTGCGATTCATCGACGACAAGTCCAGATCGTCCGATGAGTGTGGAATCTGTGGAACTGACAACATTAAGCGTCTGTCCCATCCAAGTCTTGTTCATATCTGTCATCATCTCACCTCCACATTAAATCCATTATTTCTTAGTACATTTGCTGCCTTCTTTTTGTGATCGCCTTGAAGTTCTATGATTCGACCCTTGACAGTTCCTCCAGCAGCACATTTGTTTTTGAGTAATTTTGCTAATTCGTTGATATCGATTGCTACGTCGTCAATTCCTTCCACTTTGGTGACAATTTTTCCATATCTCCTTCGGTCAGTTGACAAGATTGCTCTTTGTTGCTCCTTAGCGATTTCTTGACAGATGCATAGCTCATCAGGGAGCCCACACACACTGCAAATTGCCGCCATAGTCGTTCATCACCTCGTTCATTCAGTTTTTAGCCCCATGAAGATAGGACTTGATGCGTGCAATACTTCGGCGTGTTGCCTTGTATGCACCCATGTTGGAAGGTGTACCACCCAGTGCTTTCTCAGCTTGTAGTTGAAGAAGTTCTTCTTGCAATTCAAGAAGTCTTGATTCAAGAGCCTCGTGGCTCATTGCTGCGATATCACGGTTACGGACGTGGCTCATTCAGTCACCTCTGCATTAGTTTCAGAAGCTGCTTCTGCGCCTTCACGGATCAACAATTCTTCGTTGGAGAAGATGGTGATTTCGTGAGGAAGACGAGTATTTGCTCGCATAATTTCTACAGTAACACCGATTGTTCCGAGTTTCTTGACTGCGACTGAATAGCCCTTATCCATATGAATGAGTGCAGTTTCGCCACAGTACTTGACGTGTCCCTTGATGAACTTCTGGGTTCGGTTTCGTGAACCTGTAAGTTTACCAGCAAGGGTTACAATAACTCCACGTGCTCCAGCGGTCATGATGTTTTCAGCAGCGCTGTTTCCAGCACGGCGGTAATACCATCCACGCTCGAGAGCGGATGCGATTTTTTCTGCCATAACTTGTGCGTTTGCAGTTGATTCAGAGGACTTGATTTCTTCAACCTTTAATTGTGGGTCGAAGAGTTCAAACTCACTCTTCAAGCGGCTTTCAAGTTCCTTGATGATCTTACCCTTTCGGCCGATGACCAATCCAGGGCGTTCTGCATGGACTGTTACTTCAGTACCGTTTGGGGTACGCTTGATATCCAATCCACCAAATCCAGAACGCTTTGTGTTCTTCATAAGGAATTCCTTAACCAGGTGACGCTCAACGTTTCGGTTGACGATTGCCTTAATTGTACTCTTTTTACCTGCCATGATATTCACCTCAGAAGTCATCCTCCAACTCATCGTCGGTTGCTGTGAAGTCCTCGAGGAAAATCTCGAGATTCACTTGATAGTGGTTACTTGGTGTTGCACGTCCACGAGCACGAGGGATCCATCCACGACGGATTTGTCCACGATGTGCTGCTACGTGTGTGATTTCCATGTCTTCTGGTTCAACGTCTTCGTATTGGTGACGAGCATTTTCCATTGCGCTCTGAATGAGCTTGATGAATGCACGGCTGGCCTTTACAGGGTAACGTCCAGGTCCAATACCGCCTTTGCGGTGTCCGACCATAGAAGGTCCAGATCGTCGCTTCTTCTTGTTTCCGCTACCAAGTCGGTAAGGGACTGCGGTTGCCTTGCGACGAATGTCTGCTCGATCGGAATCGATGAGAAGAACTTCGTTAAGGAAAGTGACTGCTTGTCCAGCGTTCATGCCCTTAATGGCACGAGCGACTTCGAAACAGTGCTTGACGTGCATATCTACATTGACTGCACGTGCTGTAGCCAGACGGCTTCCTTGCAAGAGTTGCGTGTATCCACGTTGTGAGAGTTGTCGACGCTTTGTTCGACGGTCCATATTTCGCTTGTTGCTCATTTATTTCACCTCACTTCAATGGTACGTGCTTTGAAGATCGGGTAGCACCTACACCCGGCCCGCTGTGGGCAACTCCACGTCGTGTGATTGCGAATTCACCTAAGTAGTGACCAATCATCTCCGGCTTGACGTCAATCTCAACGAAATGTTGTCCGTTGTGAACTGCGAGTGTCTTGCCGACGAATTCTGGTAGAATTGGCATGTCACGGCGATGTGTTCGAATTGTGTTTGATTTGCTTCGAGAGACACGGTCTCTGAACTTTAGATTCTGCTCTGAGAGACCACGGCTAATCGAACGGCGAACACGTGAAGGAAGGAGGCGAATGAGGTATTCCTCAGCACCGTCTTCAGGGAACATTGGCATGTTTGTCAATGTTTCAACATCGTATCCACGGTAAGTGAATTCTTTCTTTTGACGAGCCGTTGTCGTTGAAAGTCGCTTACGCGCCTTACGTCGGCTGGCCTTTGGGGTCATGAATGACTTCTTCTTTTTACGTCCCATAATTCAACACCTCATACTCTCTTGCCGCGTCCTCGTCCCGTGCGGCGTGGGGCAATCAATCCGACCTTAGCACCTGGTGGGGTACTTCGAGCAACTGAGTTAGGTCCGTGGACAGCTTGGTGATTTCCACCACCATGCGGGTGATCCACTGGGTTCATGGCAACACCACTAACGTGTGGGAAGAGTTTACCACGAGCCTTTGCCTTGTAGTGCGCTGCACCGGCAGTTCGTAGTGGCATCTCATCACGTCCATGACCTGCAAGCACACCAATAGTGGCTCGACAGCTGCCTGGAAGTTCCTTGATGGAACCGGACGGCATTCGAATACGGACTTTGTCGCCAAGTTTCGCTTCGACAAGGCAGGAGTTTCCTGCAGTTCGAGCGACCTTGCCACCATCGCCAGGTCGAAGTTCGACATTGTTGATGGCTGTCCCTTCAGGGATTTGTGCGAGTGAAGTAATGTTACCAGGTCGTAGGGAAACATTGTCGCCAATTGCGATGTTGCTTCCTACTGCAAGACCTTCTGTAGCGACCACGAAAGTGGAATCGCCATCAGGCAACTTGACACGTGCCAGAGGTGCTGTGTGAACAGGAGAGTGGACAAGTTCTGTAACTTCTCCAACAATGTCCTTTTCACGAGGCATTCTGCTTTTACCAGGGAATCGGTGACTAGACACGCGATACCTTGGCGATGATCCTTTACGTTGTGCACGAATTCTCTTACCCATGTTTCCTCACCTCAAAGAGCTCCCAGACGCATAGCAGCGTCTTCAGCGTCATATCCTTCTGCAAGACGAACACTCGCATGCTTTCCATGCTTGGTGTTACGTACGTTTACAGTAGCGACTTCTACTTCGAAAATTGTTGATACCGCACGAGCGATTTGTTTCTTTGTTGCAGATCTGCGAACAATGAACTCAAGACGGTTCTGTGTGGTTCTTGCTTCCATGGTCTTTTCAGTCAACCAAGGCATGATGATTATGTCGTATGCTTCCATGATATCACCTCAGTTAAGTGCCTCCACAGCATCTTGTGTAAAGACGGTCAAGCGACCAACATCGCCACCAGGGGCAAGATGTTCTGCGCTGAGATCTCTTGCTGCAACAACATCGACACCAGGGAGGTTTCGAGCTGCTTGAGCAAGTCCTGTCTTTTCCTTGACAACGAGTAATACGGACTTAGGGGTCTTTCTTACTCGGCCACGCATGGTTGCTTTACCAGCACGAATCTTTCTGTTTGAGCGAGCACGATGGAGATCGTGTCCAAGCCCAAGTTCGTTGAAGATTGCAATGACCTTGCGAGTAGCAGAGCCATGGTTGAAGGCTTCGATGTTGTATTCAGAAGTCTTTCCGTCAACTGTCTCGGTGTAGTTGCCTAGAATGATTGGTAGGTGTTCGATGGATTCATCGAGTTGATGTCCACGAGATGTAACCATATCCATATCGACAGTTGCAGAGAGAGCAGCGTCACGAGCAAGACGTCGTTGCTTTGTGTTGAACTTACGAGCCCAGATCTTTTCGACCTTAGGGCCGTGTGCACGGCGTCCACCAAGTGTGTGCGGGTTTTGAGCACCACGGCGTTGACCAGTACGGCGCATAATACGAGAGACACCACGTCCCTTCCCCCACCATTCGACGGAGTGCTTCATACCAGCCATAGGACGGCGCTTACCGATGTGTCGGCGAGAACCGTATGCTTGTCGGCGGTTAGCTCGGCTTGATGCAACAGCATCACGGACGAGATCTTCACGGACAGATACTGAGAATGCTTCTGGAAGTGTAATCTTAGAGCCTTCTTCAACACTGATGTCAAAGGTGCTTTGCAAGCGACCTGCATCCATTTCATCTTGTGTAATGGTGTTTGAAATATTCTTTACAGCGACTTTCATCTTCAGACCCCCTGCTTGCTACGTGTACTTACGTAGGTGATTTCGAGTGGATGTTGTTCTTCGTTAGAGCGAAGAGCATCACGGAATCGAATCAATCTCTTTGCAGGTCCTGGGACACTGCCTTTGACGAGAATGTAGTCTGAATTGACTTCACCATAGCGTAGGAAACCACCCGATGGCGTGATTGAATGTTCCTCAGGGTTAGCGATTCGTAGAACACGCTTGTTAAACTCAGTTCGCTGATGGTAACCAGTTTGTCCACCTTGACGAATTGTCTTACGAACATATCCTGTACCGAAGTCACCCATGTTACCGTGTTGACGTCGCTTCTTGGAGTTCTTGTGAGATTGGAGTTTACCACCGAATCTCTTGATAACACCTTGCCATCCGTATCCTTTGGTAACTGCAACAATGTCTGTCATTGCGCCTTCTACGAAGGCGTCTGTGAATGAGACTTCCTGTCCAAGACGTTCTTGAGCGAAAGCGAGTTGATCGCTGGAAGACCCTCCTCCGAGACCAACTTCCATGACTTCAGGTACCTTAGAAGGTGAACCTGTAACATTCGATGGTTGAGTAGCTACAATAAGACGAACTTCGCAGATATCTTGCTTTCCGAGGTTATCGAAATGCTCTTCTGCGTTGTGGTTCTTACGGTTAGATACACGTTGGAAAATTTCAGGGAAGGATTCAGTAAGTGATTCAGCGTCAACCCAAACTTCGCCAGCGGCTTGCTTTCCATAGGGCGTCATTCGGTATCCACGGACACCGAGAATTCGCATTTTTGGTACTTCGACAACAGTGACTGGAACACGAATTTCCTGTCCTGCACTTGTTGATCGTGGATTGAGGTCTCGAGCAAGAACGTGTGTCATTCCTGCTTTCCATCCTGCAAATCCTTGCATTCTTACTTCACTTGCATCGCTGGTAGGCCATGACTTGACGTGACCGAACGGTCTGTTGGCCCGCTTACGCGGGCTAAACGCCATGCTACCTCGGCGTGGGTGGTTTCTTTTTGCCATTTTGGGCTCCTCCATAATTCTACAACACAGAGGCTCCGGAGAGCGTGCGAGGGCTCGTCGGGCCAGGAGTAGCCGTGACACAGAGCACCATTCCCACAAACGGGGGACAGTGCCAGTGGGTTCCTTTCGGATTGCCCTAAGTGTCTGGCTGCTCACCTTTGGAGCAACCCTCCGACTTTCCACCCATATATGAGTAGTTCGGTTTAGAAGGAGTTGGAAATAAAGCGACGTTGGCTCGTTTTGAACCCTACAATCATCCTTTTGAACCCTCGGCATTAACCCTGTTCATGCCTGAATTAAGCCATCCGTTTCTCAACGATGGCATCGAAGCAAGGGCATATCAAATCGCAGCAGCAAAGGAATGTATTCGCACATCAACATTGCTCGTCATGCCTACTGGTTTTGGGAAAACCGCTGTGCAGTGGTACTGTATGGCGGAGGCCTTAGCGACTGGCATAGAGAAAATCGTGCTGACTGCTCCTACTGTTGGCCTTGTCGAGCAACAAAGGAAGATGGCTGTTGAACGACTTAACATTCCATCTGACCGAATCAAAACCTACACGGGAAGCGACCGCCCTGCTAAGCGCGGAATACTTTGGAACGAAGCGACAATGGTAATTGCAACGCCTCAAGTCATTCGTAACGATGTCGATTCTGGCTTGATTTCTTTGGCTGATGTTGGACTCCTCATTATCGATGAAGCACACCATGCGAAAGGAAATCATGCAACAGCCCAAGTTGCAGATCGATACAAACAACAAGGCAAGAAAACATGGATTGTTGCTGCAACAGCAAGCCCTGGTTCGACCAAGAAGAACATCGAAGCATTGAGAGCAAGACTTGGAGTACAACAAATTTTTGTCGCTAACCGAGAAGATTCCTTGCTCAAACCATATGCTGTTGACATGAATATTGCAACGATTCGTTTGATGCTCGATAGTACAACGGTCTCTCTATTGGAACCTCTTGAAGCACATCAACAGGACCAAACCGATGTGTTACGAAGACAAGGATTCCTTGCACCAACAGAGCACATTACCGCAGGAATTATTGAAGAAGCTGCTCAAAGAGCAAGTATTGCAATCTCGAGACGTGACCCCAGAGGATACGATGCTGCAAAGCGAATCTCTGATGTTCGCAGGATGCATATGTTACTTGATCTGATTAAAACTCAGGGGATTCGTTCAGCACGTTCATACCTACAACGAGCAGAAGAGGAGAGCAGAGATGGTGAGCGTTCCACAAACAGATTTCTCAAAAAGTCAGTCATCCACAACTTTAGATTGGCAGTAGAATCAATTGAGGAATGTCACCCAAAGAGCCAGCAGGTCTCAGAGTTGGTTACAAAACATCTCGAAGATTTTCCAGAAGATAGAGTCCTCATTTTCAGCGAATACCGAGACACTGTAAGTCACTTAGTGGAAGACCTCAATACAATTCCAGGAGCTCATGTTGATCGTTTCATTGGTCAAAGTAAGCGTGGAAAACGACAAGGCATGACGCAAAAGCAGCAACTAGCCCAACTGGAACGCTTTCGTGAAGGAGAGATAAATGTCCTTGTTGCGACTTCTGTCGGAGAGGAAGGGTTGGATGTACCTTCTGCCTCCATGGTTCTGTTCTATGAACCCGTTCCAAGCGCGATTAGAGCTATTCAGCGTCGAGGGCGAACTGCTCGACAAAGTAGTGGATCAGTTCACGTCTTGGTTGCGAACAACACAAGAGACGTCTATGTCCTTCAAGCATCTCAGATTAAGGAAGCTCGAATGCATAGCGTGTTGGGACGAATGCGAGATATCACCACGTTAACATCGAATCGAGTTGAAGACATGTCGATGCCGAAGTTTTCGGTGAAGACGGAAGAAAAGACCATCTCTGTAGGCGAATTCCTCAACTCTGAAATTGCCCGTTACAAATCTATAGAAGAAGTTGTTCCGCAGACAAATGATGCTGATTCGGGGTCTAAGAATATGGATACGAGTACCACGGAAGAAAAGAAAATCTACACTCGTTCCAGAGGTCAAAAAAGTCTCTTTGAATTTGGTTCTGAAGAAGAATCAGATCCTTGGAAACCAGTTCTCGATGGCCGTGACGACATCAACCGCCAATAATCTTGACACGAGTTCTTAGTTGAGCAAGACGGTCGGGGAAGTGACCAAATGCGAATGCAACCAGTTCAGCAAGATGAATTACTGGCATTGTAGTATCCTTTCCGGTCACCTTTCCTGCTTTCACTTGGTACGAATCCAAGTTAGCGTGTGAGATTGTGCAAGCACTAACCATGAGTTCAGCACCAGATTGCTTTGCATCAGAGAGTACAGCGGCTGTCATTTTCATTGCCGTTTTTTCATTGGTGAGTAGGCTTGGTGACCCTACACTCTGACACTTTGAATCGTAGTCTACAGGAGTGCCGCCAAGAGCAAGGATGAGATCCTCGAGATAGGATGGATTGAATGCGTCATCCTCACTGCAGAATCCATCACGTTGCATGTAAGGTCCGTAGTAGGCTGCGATATCCATCCCCAATGGATTTAACACAGCGGCTTTGATTTTGTCAAGACCTATTTCCTCAACGAGAAGATGAAGCAAATGACGAGACTTTGATTCGCCCATGTATTCAATGTTTGAACTTCGAGCAATGAGATTGTTCAGTTGTGAAGCGAGTACTGGGTCAGCAGCCATGGTTGTTGCAGTATCGCAAAGAATACTATGAGATGTAGCGCATGAAGTCATGATGTCAAGACCTTTTTCCTCAGCAAGTGCTAGATTGCGTGCAGCAAGTGCGTGTTGCAAGCGAGGTGATGCCTGTCGAATGATGTTTCCACCATCAGAAGTTGCTTTAGGCAATTCAATCAAATTGATGCCAAGTGTCTTGCAAAGTGGCTGGATGCAATCCTCTACTTCCATCATTGCTCCACGAGCGACGTTTCCCGGATAGTATGCTACCTGCATGTTTTCACCTCAGAACCTCTGGTCGAGTTCGTTAAACAAACTCACTACTTCGTGATGATCGTCAACCTTCGAATTAATCATGTTTGGAATCTTACCAACGCCTGCTGGTGGGAGCAAGAGTGCTTGAAGGCTACGAATTGGAGGGCCACCTGTACGGGTGAACCCAAGCATCATTCGCGCTGAAACGCCAGAGAATACGTTGGAAACAAGACCAATTGGCCCCAATACTTGTCGATAGAGAGTTGTTTCATTCAATTTACCAGACCATTTGACAGAGCGTCCGTACCACTTGACGAGACGGCCGTGACGGCCAGCGTTTTTGTATTCAGTTAGCAATGTGCTTCGTGCGTCGTTAAGTGTATCAGCAACCAAGGCTCCAGAGAAACCATGTCGAGCGATTGAGGATGGATCTGTTTCACTCCAAATCCCACCTTGTTCTTGCAGGCTAGCGAGTAACTGGGAACGTTGTTTCATTGAAGTACGAGGATCATTGATACGAACCCAACGTTGTAAATGGATACCAGGTCCAACATAAGCTGAATCGAAATCAACAGTATCCGACATGCCGTGTGCAAGCAAATGACTTGAGACAGGGTTCATCTTGTAGAGTGAAAGGGCTGTTTCAGATGCAAGAACACCAACTGCTTTGCCGCTGATAAGGCGCTCCCCTTCTCTTGGGTCGGCTTGAATCCATGGATTGGCTTTCGCTCGATTTTCTTCGAAACGGCGGGTATCGACAATCAAATCTCTGAGGATAGGGAATCCTGGCAAAGGCTCAACACGCAATCGACCGTTGCTGACGACATCGCCAACACGAGCAAGGTCTGCTAGAACAATACGTCCATTGGCACGAACGCCTGTTGTTGCTGTTCCTGCTGTGTTTCCACGGCGGAATGCGAAACAGCCATCAACATCACGTTGGAAGTTGAGGAAAAGATCCTCCAATGTGGCTGAAGCAGGGACTGTTGTAGCAATAACGTCCCAGCCGTTTTCACCCTGTGCAGGGCAGTAGCGGAAGAGTTCCAGTTCGACGTTGATATCTGAGTGGTCAACAACTCCAGGAGCGAAGTCACCCTCCACAACATCATCATCGTCTGAGGTGCCGTATGCCGCCATCTCATCAATAAGTTCGAGTTGAAGTGTTCCAGATTCATCAACGCAGGCGATTCGTGGAAGAGCCTCGAGGACCCATTGAGTCCATGCTTCATCGAAATCAACGTCGCACATCTGAAGGGGCTGAACACTGTGTGCGCCAAGACTTGACAATTTGTCATCCCAGTCGGTACCGGCTTTACAGAATTCATCGTAGGAGGTATCTCCAATTGCACAGACAGAATAATGCATAGCGGACAAGCCAGGTGCATCTGATTGTACAGATTGCCACAAATCTTCTGCGTTATCTGGCATCTCTCCTTCGCCCCATGTAGAGGTAATGATGAGGAGGCGCTTAGTGGATGCAAAGTTTGCTTTGTCGTATCCATCCATATCAACAACATTTGCATTCAGGCCATAATTGGAGGCGAGTTTTGCTGTCTTTTCAGCAAGACCTGCGGCGTTTCCAGTTTGAGAACCGAAGAGAATGGTTAGTGAGCGATCTCCTCCAAGAACTGCTGTGAGTTCTTCAGAAGCGGAGCCACCTACTGCAATTGCAGCTGCAGGTGCTGCAGCAACTTCTGCTACAGGAGCATCAGCAACTTCTACTGTTTCAACACCGTCAGAGACGAGTTCGAATTTGATAACTTCGACTGGACATGCTTCAGCAGCCTCGAGTATGATTTCCCCGTATTGTGCTCCTAAATCGCCAGAAAGTGGGCTCTTGCCTTCGTTTCGGTCAAATCCTCCATCGATTCGAACTGCAGCAAGAATTTGCGAGGTTTCATCGTTTACTTCAAACACTTCTGGACAGATGTCTTGACATGCGTCACAGGTGATGCAATCTTCGTCAATCCATACCTTTGCAACGACTGTCATTTTTAGACCCTCAAAGCGTCCGCTTCGCAGACAATTATCCCACCCTACATCGGCCTTTCAACCTTGCCACCCGACCACGGGCGTTTTCGGGCCACTGTATCGAGGGCTGCTCACATATGGAAGTCGCCGTCTCCGCCAAATCCATCAGCCATGCTGACACCCTTGGATGAGATCACGTCATCGATACGTAGAATCATGATTGCAGTCTCAGTTGCAGATTGGATTGCTTGCTCAACAACTCGCAAAGGTTCCAAAACGTTCCCATCCTTCATATCAACAACTCCACCTTCGTAGACATTGATTCCTGCATGAGATGCTCCATCAGCGTGAGCTTTGCGTAGAGCAATGAGCGTTGTAACGGGATCCAGACCAGCGTTTTCTGCAAGCGTTCTTGGAATTATCTCAAGAGCAGAAGCAAACGCTTCTATGGCCATCTGTTCCCTTCCACCAATGGTTTCAGCATAGGTACGAAGATCTCTGCTAAGCGCAGCAAGAACACTGCCACCACCAGTAAGGACAGCACCATCTTCCCAAGCAACAGAAACAACACCAACTGCATCGTCGAATGCTCGGCGAATTTCGTCAACAACGTGTTCAGTTCCACCTCGAAGGAGAACTGAAACAGACTTTGCTTCAGGGCAACCGGTTACGAATGTCATATCACTTTCGCCAATCTTTCGTTCTTCAACACGGGCAGCATGGCCCAAATCCTGTGCAGAGAGGTCGTCCATGTTTGTGACGATTTGAGCACCTGTTGCCTTTGAAAGAGCTTCCATGTCGGATTTCTTAGCACGTCGAATCGTAAAGACACCGGCTTTGGAGAGGTAATGTTGAGCGAGTTCATCGATGCCTTTCTGGCAAATGAGAACATTTGCACCAGATGCAGTGATTTTTTCGACCAAACCTCGAATGTAGTTCTCTTCTTCTGCGAGGAAGGAAGCAAGTTGATTCGGATCCGTAATCTGAATCTTTGCGTCCACTTCAGTCTTCTTGACTTCGACAGCAGAGTTGATTAGTGCTATTTTCGCATCGTTTATGCTTCTTGGCATACCTGCATGAACTCTTTCTTTGTCAAGGAGAATTCCGTCGATGAGGGTTGAATCCTTGATTGAGCCGCCTTGACGCTTTTCGACTTTAATATCGCTAAGGTCAACGATTCGCTCACCTTCATCAACAACACCGACTGCGTTAACAGCACGAACACAGATATCTGCCATGAACGACTTTACTGCACCTGCTGATTTACCAGTCAACGAGGTTTTGGCAACCTCGAGGAGTATTGCATCATTATCATTAGTTGAGATTCCATGGCCATCGAGAAGAGAAATTGCTTTTTCAGCAGCAAGTCTAAATCCTTCACAAATGACTGTTGGATGAACATTTTGTTCGATCAAATCTTCAGAACGCTTGAGTAGTTCGCCTGAAAGAACAACAGCAGAGGTTGTTCCGTCGTAGCAATGTTGCTCTTGTGTTTTCGCAACTTCGATAATCATTTTAGCGGCAGGATGTTCAATATCCATTTCTTTAAGAATCGTTGCACCATCATTTGTGATGACGACGTCGCCCATTGAATCAACAAGCATCTTGTCCATTCCTTTTGGCCCAAGCGTTGAGCGTACCGAGTCTGCAACAGCCTTTGCCGCTGCTATGTTATTTGATTGAGCACTACGGCCTCGAGTACGTTGTGTTCCTTCTTTTAGAATGAAGATTGGTGCTTGTCCATTACCATACATTGTATCACCTACGGTTCAAGGCGGGGTGCTGTGGGTCTTGAACCCTACGACAGACCTTCCAACTACATTTTGCCATCAAGGTACTGTTGTCCGTAAGCATTCCATTGCTCATTCGACCAGCCAGGTGGCAACCCTTCAGCAGGAATCGGAGGGGCTCCAGAAGCCACAGGAGGTGCTGGAGGCGCTTCTTCAATAGGAGCTGCCGGGGTAGGCGGTGGAGACATTGGAACTGTCGGGGCAGCAGCGACTGCACCATAGGTTGCCGTAAGGGAATCTTCGTACATTAGATCATCCCAGTCATCCATATCATCATCTTTCTCAACTGTTGTAACGATCTTGAATGTGATGAAACCAAGAACACCAATCACGATTAAGAAGCCGGACCACAGGACGATTGTCTTCACAAGTTCGCCATCATCTTCAGATGATGCACCATCGCCACCGTCATTGTTCGCTGATTGTTTTACAAGTTTGGCTTGCAAATTAACGGTTGGTGAATCTGCGACTGTAAGTGAAGTTGCGTAGATCGAAAAGTCAACAAGCAAAGAATCCCCTGGCAAATTGATGAGTGTAGCATCTGTGACAGTAATTTCAATTGTGACGCTTCTTGTTTCATCAGAAGCAAGGGAAAAGCTACGGTCGTTCGTATTTATTCGAACGCTGATGTAACTCGACCAGTTGCCATCTACTTTGTCAATGGTAATTGACTGTGAAGGAGAAACCGCAGGATTGAGTTTATTCTTCACTTCGATGTCCATAGTGTAAACAAAACTGGATTCTGACACTTCAACGACCGCTGGAGTCGGAGGCACCAAATCGATTGTTCCTTGACGACCAACAAGATAAGTTGCTTCTCCTGTTGCAGAGATAGTAGGTTCGTTAACGGAGGTTGCAATCAATCCAAGTGTTTGTGACCCATCGCTTCCATCCAGGAATCTGAATCGTACAATCGCATCAAACGTTTCTCCAGAAGCTATGACGGGAGTTGTAGCAACGCCACCAATAGGCATTGGATCAATAATCTCAGCAACCATTCCATCAGGTACGCTCAATGTGATTGTAAAGCGGTCTTCTTTGTTACCATAGTTTGTAATTGTAAAGGAACGGTCGGAAGTATCCATCGAGCCAGGCAAGAAGGATTGGTCGGATGATTCATCTGAGACCGCCAATGCAGCAGTATCAAGAATCTCTACGTTAATGCGTTGACTCACAGCGACCGTAGCATCCTCGACATTTGTGGCAATGACATCTACGTAGTACATCCCTGGCGATAATCCGACAGGCATTGGTAACGTCAGAATAATGGTTGTTTCGCCGTCCCACGCATCCAGTATTGATGTTGTTTCGCCCGCAAGTTCTGCAGCCAAGAGATACTTGTGTGGACCTCCGAGCGATAGTGCATATTGTTCATCATCGTTCCCAAGATTGAGTAGAGAAAGGTAAACCGTTTCAGGAACACCGTCTGCTGCACTTTGGAAATCCGATTCATCAGAGCTCATTGAAGCATCTCGCAAAATTGGGACCTCGATGTTACGGGCAAGAACATCTGCTCCGAACAGAGAAGTTCCACAAGATGGACAGGTCGCTCGCAGGTTGAACGAGATGACTCCAGGAGTGGCAAGAGGGTTAGCAGTTACGTTAAGGAAAAGGTTTGTGACTTCTGCCTTCTCAAGAATGATCGGATTTGGTACCGCAACACCTGCTTCGTCCTCGATAACTCCGGTCCATCCTTCAGGAGAAGAGAAAGTTGGAGCCAAGAAGTAGGAGGCATCTCGATTCCCTACATTTTGAAGGCGAATTGGAACTAAACCAGATTCCCCTGGAAGCAGGTTATCAGCCAAAAGAGGAGTGCTTGAAGTAAGCGAAACACCGTATTGCTCAGTAACTGCAAGGTTCATACTAACTCGACCTTTTTCGCCTGAGTTGGTACTTCCGCTGTCTGTGAACCATACCTGCCATGTTTGCTGTTGAACATCTGCGCCCGCTGGGATGCTGATGTTTACCCACACGTCAACGGTTTCGCCTGCACCGATGCTCGGAATGATAACTGGAGAAAAGAAATCGTTTGGATTTGGAGTCTCAACACGGATTGAAGGGAAGCCAGGATCCATCCATGTCAAATTGCTGACATTGGAGTAAACAGATACCGTGGCAGAGGAATATCCGTTGTTGGTAACCATGCACTTCAATGAGACTGTGTTCGAAGGAGGTGACGAGTAACCCGTTTCTGGATTATCGCAATCGAGACCTAGGGTATAGTCTGCAACCTTGGACACTCCGAATTGAATGAAATCATCAACGTGCATACCTTCCGATGCACCACTGTTATCAGAATGGAATAGTAGACCGAGAGAGTACGAATTCCCTCCCAGGAAGAGTTCTGTGTTCGATAGTCCTGGAATTTGAGCCCAATCGACCTGAGGGTCCCAAGAAACGTTCGTCCATTGTCCAGGTGCTTGGCTTGGAGCGCCGTTCGAGAAATTCCAAACAAGTGATTCCATCTTGTTATTGTAATTTCCAGAGCCTCGCCACAATTCGAAAGCTACGGTATCTCCACCTGCCATTTGACCCCATGTTTGAGCATAGAATTGACTGGAGATGTATTCTCCAGAGAAGAAGGTCTTTCGGCATGTGTAAATTTGGTAGGCTTGAGTGAGTCCTGGGTCGAGTTGGCCGAGAGCACCACATTGTTGAGTTTGAGAAAAGAAGACGTTCACGAGTCGATCGTGTGCACCAGACGGATATTCCGCTCCAGGATTTGAATGACGCCAGTGGTCTGTACCAACTGGACCACCTGTATCGGTTTGCCAACTACCTCCTGCAGTTGCATCGCCACCGCCAGATGGATAACGCCCTGAAAGGAAAGTAGGTGTATCGACAGCTAGAGTCGTTCCATCATAGGAATCCTTCATGACGGCAACTGGTACTGTTTGATCTAGAACATCGTTCTCATTGCGGTCATCGCCAGAGTAGAACACGCTTGCTCGAACAATCAATCCGCCTGTCAAATCATTGGTAGTGGTGTTGAGAATAGAATGTGCAACCATTGGCATCCAGGTGTATGAACCAGAATTTTTCTGACCGCCAATCAATTCAGTTGTGCTCCATGAATATGTTTCGATAACAAATCCTATTGGATGAACGATATCGATTGTCCCTGTTGCAATCTTACCTGAAACCTGTGTCCCAAGTCGTTGAATTTCAACACTAATTTCAATCTCATCCCCCATGACGATGTAATCGACTGTTGATTGATCTGACTGAACCCAAACGTTAGTTGCTTCAGTTGAGTTTCCTAATGTGATTTTAGAGATTCGGAAATCGTCATTTGAACCGCCACGACCAGAGGTGGCTTCAGCAGAATCCATGACAAGCATAGAAGCGGTTTGGAACAACATCAGAGAAATCAATAGCAATGGAATACTACGGCGCATAGTCATCAACACTCTCGCGAGTCATTGGCGACATATGAAGATGGCCGTTGTTTGCTCTGGAAAATCAAGAGCGGTGGTCATCCGAAATCAAGCCACGGATGGTGGGCTGGTCGAAGGGAGGTGTTGACTCACTTTCACTCGAAAGAAGATCGTTGTCAAAATCTGGCAAATCTATTGGAACATCACTCGGCAAGGAGGGTAGAGAAGGCGAAGAAACGTGCGAAACCACATCGACAGTCGAGGGGGTCGCTGACGCCATAGCAGACAATCCTGCTGCAGCATCTTGGCCTCGTGATGCTACTCCGGCAGCAGCTGCTACTGCTAGTGTAGCAGTGGTTGTAACTGCCGCTGTCGTCACTTTCCCAAGAAGTCCGAAATCAGGAGAATCCATTGAATCGTATCGCGAAACAACATCCTCTTTTGGTTTCAACCATTCAGGAGGGCTTCCAGAGCCTCCACCAAGAACGGCTAACGTCGTAAATGCTGCAAGCGGCATAACTGCAAGAGCAGTCAGTAGGTCGAGGAAACTTGTTTCAGGAACGACTGCATCACCAAGAACGGATTGGAATACATTCGCTTCAAACGTAATCGTCATTTCAACATCTTGACCCATCCAACCCATGACAACAAGGCTGGCAAAGCGTCCCATCAGCCAGAGAACGAGAATTGGCGCAAGCCATGATAGTTTTGTCATCGAAATAAGCCATCTTCTCGTGAAGGTGGCAACGCCGACGTACCTCCGGCAGAATTTCGGAAACGAACGCATCGCAAACATCAATCCAATGACGTAGAGAAGAATTGCAAGTTCAAGTCTACGATCGAGCCCCACAATAGACTCTGGCACCATCATGACCAACGTAAGCGGGATAGTTACCAACATTATTTGAAACGGAACAGCGAGTAACAAAAGACCCCCATGCGTCGAAATAAGAGAATGCCCACGCATCATTCTCTGATTGACTAGAGTTGAAAGTGCCCCATGAGGAGAGCCAGAAAAACCCTCTCGTGAACGACGAAGACTTGAGGCAGAACGTCCTCCTCGTGACAGGCCTAATGAGGCAAGCCAACCCCCTCGCTCAACAACCCAAAGTGGACGGTAGCCTCCCATCAGCAACGCCAAGCATAAGGCGAGCATGCCATAAGCAAGAGAGGCCATAACAATCCAGGGAATCATTTCCTGTTGGAATGATACGGTAAGATTGCGATCACTCATGTCCACCAAAAAGAGGTACGTGATGGAAAAAGCAGCCATTGGAGTTAAGAAAATTTGACAGAACACAACGACTGTTAACCAGATTCGAGCGGTGAGAGGGCCCCTGTCACTTTTGCGCCCCATACAACGGATTGAATCCATTGCTTAGACAAAGGTTCCCATTGATTTAATCAAAAAAGGACTACTTTTCAGAGGGTTCAGCCATTACCATTGGCCGGCCTTCACTAATCCATAATCGAACCCATCCACGGAAAAATCCATCTTTTCGATTTCTGCCGAGATCAGGTCGTGCCATGTCATTCAATTGTTTAGAACAAGAAGCACAGCGAATGTCCTCAACTCTCCATTCTGGAGAAGGTGAAGAACAGCAAGAATCTTCAGAATCACAGTGATTCATGACCATTTGAAGATTTTGAGCCATTTCAAGCGTGCATGGTAACGTTGGGCCACCGAGCAAAGCTTGTGCACGTGAGAGGATAGTCCACCCACCTGCTAGAAACAATCCGTAACCAAAGGGTGCTTGCCCTCCTAGAAGACACATGTATCCAATTAGCAATGGAAGCAGCGTCGTCCATGTACCTAATCGGTGAAACCTGCGCATGTGCAGAACTCGTTGTGTCAAACGAGGTGAAAGAGGAATCGGATGTGGATGTTCTGGAAACAGTTTATTGAACCCAGGTCGTCGACTCAGAACCAAAAAAGGAACTCTCGGCATCAGATGGCCGATAAGAAATCCAATCATGAAGAAAAGAATCGCTCCGACCATCTACACGCACCTTCATTGTGATAACAAGCGATTTAGGGTTCCTTCAACAAGGTCCATTCCTTTAGAAATATCTTCCTGTGATATTGTGAAAGCGAAGCGGAGATGACCTTCCCCCGATGGGCCAAAGGCAGTACCTGGTGAACAAAGAACGCCGTCTCGAAGCAGTTCCATTGCAAGTTCCTCGCTTGTATAACCTGGGACGGTCACCTTGGGGAACACATAGATGGATCCCTTTGGGCGATGACAATTCACACCAGGCATGGCATTTAATCGATCAACAATAAGATTACAACGTGCATGGAACTCTTTTGAGAGTATATCAGGATAATCAGATGCGTGCTCCATCGCAGCTAGAACAGCATGCTGCATAGCATCGTTTGAACAGGCAGTGATGTAATATTGCATTTTTATAACCTGTTTCATGGCTTCTAAATTAGAAGAAAGAATGTATCCGATTCTCCATCCAGTCATTGCAAATGTTTTGGAAAAAGAGTTGATGAGCATGACTTTGTCATAATCCGTACCAAAAAAGGAGACATGCTCTGAATCGAAAACAATCCGGTCATAGACTTCATCGGTAAGAATCCACAGATTGTGGCGTTTTGCGAAATCAAGCAGGGCGTCACGTTGCTCTAGGTTGAGTGTGCCTCCTGTTGGATTGGAAGGGAAGTTGTAGAGGATTGCAACTGTGTTTTCATCAACACGTTGTTCTAAATCCTCAATTGTTGGGACAAATGCGTTCTCAAAAAGACAGGGATAATACTTGCTTTCACCACCACACAAGGTCACATCAGGGCCGTAAAGAGGGAAGTATGGCTCTGGTAACAATACGTTTTTGCCAGGGTCGACGAGTGTGAGGAACAAATTCAGAAGGGCATTCGTTCCAGACATCGTGATGCATACATTGTGTTCATCCAGTTTTGAGTCAAGATGCTTCCATGTATCTGCAATCTTTGAACGAAGAGCAGGAAGCCCTGCTGTCGTTGTGTATTTATTTCGTCCATCGAGCATTGCTTGGTGGAAAGCCTCAATTGCTAAAGCAGGAGGTTGAAAGTCTGGCTCTCCAAGACCGAAACTGATGACATCGTCACCTGCCAAATCAAACATTTTACGAACGCCAGTTGGCTGAATAGCCATGGCCCTTTGACTAAAATCACCCATTAGGAATCCCTCGTTTCTTTCGTACCAGCCGTATCGACGAGAATGGCATCTTTGGCTTCTGTTTCAATTTCTAAATCTGGTGTAGCCAAAGGTTCGATTTCTTGGAACTCATCATCATCGCCGCTGAAGAGCATGAATAATGCAAGAATGATCAAAGTGGTCGCCAAGGCCATCATGATGATTTCCTTACCACCAAAGCTTGTTTCATCAAGAGAACCTGATGATTGTCCAAGCACAGAAACAGACACTGGCAGTGATTGCACTCCTTCTGAGTTTAATGCGCGGATTTCTATGGTACGGTTTCCATCTTCCAACGAACCTGTATCCAAGGAGATGGTCCAATTAAATCGAGCAAATGCACCCATTGTCACTGCATCTTCATCGAACGTTGCAGACATCCACTGTCCGTTATCAATTCTGTATTCAACGGCAGAGACTGCACCAGTTTGACCCCATGCTAAACCAGAAATTGTTGCAACGCCGTTGGACGTGTTCGAATCGGTGATGTGAACTTGTGTAGTAACATCAACCGCTCCAGTTAGGCCATCTTGTTTGAAATCGAAAGCCATTGAAACTGCAGCATGGGCGTCGACCATACCAAATCCAAAGTCACGATTCCAAAATGGATCTACTTCAGGAGCAGATGCTTCGCCACGACGTTCAGCAGTAAGTTTCAGTATTTCTTTGACCTCTGCAGGAGATAAATCAGGATTAGCTTCAAGCATCAAAGCGATGATACCAGAAACTGAAGGTGTCGCATAGGATGTACCTGAGCCACGACCTGTGTAGCCGTTGTCGCTTGCGTCACCACCAAAGAAATTACTGCAACCCCCAGATGTAATGCAGCCTTCTGCCTGAACGATGTTCGAACCAGGAGCTGTCACCTCTGGCTTAAGTTCGTTCAGTGGATTGCCATCACCGTTATCTCTACGAGGACCACGTGAGGAATATCCCGCAATTGTATCATCTTCGCGATCGATTGTATTCAAATCATCAGTTGCTCCAACAGTGATTGAAAGGTCAGAGGAACCCATTCCAGACAGCCCATCATTATCTGGGCCATCGTTTCCAGCAGCAACGCTAACAACAATTCCTGCAAGCATAGCATCATCGAGAATTCGACTGTGCATATCCGATCCATCAGAGCCACCACCTTCATGAGAAGTGATTCCCCAAGATAGGGAAATGATATCAATTCCATATTCGCTTTCATCTGCACCAGCCCAAGCATCGTCTTTGTGATCAATAATCCATTGAAGACCATTCATTGCAGATTCATAGAATTCTTGAGAAAGTAAGTAATTTTCAAACGGTCCTGCTCCAGCATCGGTTCCGATTCGAACATCAACGAGTGCAGCGTCTGGTGCAGCCCCGTAGAAGTCTGTTTGCTCGCCATTAGCGTCTAAGCCAGTAGCAGCAGCCATGCCCATACATGCAGTGCCGTGCTGATTTCCGTCATCAGGGTCAAAGCTTCCATCTTCGACTCTTCCACCAGAAGCAACACAAGTTGGGTCACTGTGAACGAAACAAACAGCATCATATCCTGCTACAAATTTTTCATTCAAACCAGGATGTTCATTGTCAACGCCAGTATCAACCATTGCAATGACTATTCCATCGCCCGAAACCCCAAGGTCCCAAGCGCCGGGATAGAGTGGGGAAGTCTTGGCTTTCACTGCAGGGGTTTGAATATCACCATACAGGTGAATCTCCCCATATCTCTCAACCATTACAACATCTTCTAGATTCGCTAAGTCGTAGATAAGCGAAGTGTTTGTGACTCCAAGGAGGACTGCGTTGACAGATTCAATCACATCCACGACGTTTAGTCCAAGTGCAGAAAGATCGTTTAGATGTGCATCTGTAACATCGGTACTGTAAGAAAGGCCAATGCCAGTTGGAATGGTTAGCGTTTGAAGGGAGTCGTGAATCTTGTTTCGATCGAGGTCGAGAGAGGAACGATCCCACCATGGGCCTTGATCGACAACCCAACCATATCCATCTTGTTCTGGGACATCAAGCGTTTGGCCTTCTGGAAGATATTGAACACCGTTTTCAAGAATCTCTGGTTGTTCTGATGAAATTGAAAGTGAGCCAATCAAAGGGCCCATGAGGACCATTAAACACAGCAGGGCTCCTAATTGTCGTGTTTGCATATAACCACCGAAAAACTTCCTTTGCATGAATATTCGGATTAATTGAGTGTGGTGGGGGCAGAGGGATTTGAACCCCCCCTAGCGGGTTTCTTCTGACTTCAGCATTCGTGAAAAGGCTTCAGTTCTCGGTTCTCACGGGTCGGCGCTCCAATTGTTCATCAATTGTCAGCAAACCCACTTGTCGTCATCCCCGTGCAATTGGAGCCCGCGGTACTACCAAGCTATACTATACCCCCAAATGTTCACAAGGATCAGTTCTTGGCCTGTCGACGAGCACGCTTTCTGCGACGCAACTTCTTCTTGCGCCACTTCCAACGTTGATTGCCAGTCTTTTTCCAAGCACGTGAGCCTCGCTTCATGGTGAACGTCTCTCCGACCGACCTGCAATATATGAGTGCATCGGGTAGGCATGTTACTTATTTTAAAGGCAGGCAACCGTAAAAAGGTAAGTATGTATGCATTAACGTTCAGAAACTGATTACTTTCCAAAAGTGATTTTTTATTTCGAATAGCGCTGCACTACGAGAAAGCCTACAATTGCTGCGATTCCAAATGAACCCGTTTCCATTAAGGAATTAAACAACGAATCTGCTTGTTCAAAGAGGTTCGACTCTTCAACAAGACCAAACGTAAGCCGATGCCAATCAACGATGATAATGCTTCGAGATTCCAGCCACTTGAACAAGACAAATTGCCCTACGATCAATAATTTGATTATGTTCGTTGCAATCTTAAAGAGGAATGCAGTAAGAATACCAACTACGAGTCCCTGTAATGCGGAACTACCAACATCAATAGCATCGAGCATACCAAGTCCTTTATGCCGCCATCATAAATTCTTTCTCATCCATAGGGACAAAGAACCTTAAATCAATCAAACGTTCAGAACTTCACGACACATTTGCCCTTTGAACGTCCTGAAAACGAGCGGTTGAAGGCGCCTTGCCATCCAGTCTGTATACTATCAGAATTGAAGTCCCAGGTGTTATCGAGAACTGGCTTTACCGCTCCATTTTCGATGTAGTTCGCAAGTTTTTCTAAGTCGTCACCGCTCGGTGAAAGGAAGAGATATTCCCATGAAGCATTTACTGATTTTGCAGCCTTGAATTCCTTTCTCTTTTCTTTACGCTTCAAGAATAATTTCAAAATCCAAGCAGTACCACCGATGCGGCGGATTTCTTCGAGCGTAGGATTGCCTGCGATTGTAACGATACTTCCGCCTTCTTTGACAACACGAGCCATGCTCAAGCTTTCCCCAGTCGTATCAAAACATACATCGAATTTGTCATTTGAGTGAAGATCTACAAAGTTCTCAGATTTGTAATCAATCACAGAATCGGCACCAAGATTCTTACACAGGTCAGCCTTTTCACCCTTGGATGCAGTTGTAACGACACGTCCTGCTTTGAACACGTTCTTAGCGAGTTGAATAGCAAGCGTTCCTACCCCACCTGCGCCTCCGGAAATAAAGATAGAATCACCTTCTTTCAATCCTGAAGTCGCAAGTGCCTGAAGCGCAGTCATTCCTGCCAATGGTATCGAAGCTGCTTCTTCGAATGTGACATTGTTTGGTTTTGAGACAACATTCGAGACATGAGCAACACAATATTCGGCCATTGCTCCACGGAAAGAAGGTGTTTTTGCACCGTCACTTGAGTGACCGAAGAGACGAGCATACACTTCTTGACCGACTTCGAATAGTCCTTGACTGTCTGCTTCTTCTACGATTCCTGATACATCGTAAGAAATAACATGAGGAAATGATTCAACTGGACGTACCATCTTCAAACCGCCCCCAAGGAGCATCTTATCTACAGGGTTAATGGAAGCAGCATGCACCTTGATGAGAACATTTGATTGCTGATCAAATCCCGTCGGGTACGGAAGTGTTGCTTTTTGGAGTTGAGATGGTTTTCCGTATTTGGAGAACGTAATTGCTTGCATTGTTTGAACACTTGATGATTGAGCCATACCTCTCTGGCCAAGTCAATCAATACATAAGACAAACAGTGGCAGAAGTGCCTACTTGTTACAATGTTGTTACTTGTCCCTTGATAACAAAATGAGACCAGGATTGTTCATGACCCTTGAACAAACAAATCGAATGAATTCAATGTGTGAAGAAGCGAAGGAACATGTCGATGAATTGCTTGTTCTTCTTTCCAAATCAAAGATGCTCAACATCCTTTACATCATGAATTGTGATCATACGCCGATTCGATTCTCTGAATTAAAGCGACGAGTCGAATCTTCTTCAACCACTGTTGCTCGACGACTGAGTGAATTAGAAGCACATGGGCTGGTAAATCGTACCGCCTACCCAACGGTTCCAACGACTGTTGAGTATGCACTTACCAAGGATGCTATATCTCTCGCACCAAGTCTTGAGTCTTTGTTCGACTGGGTCCTCGACCGAGCCGAACGACAGTGAC
>Ga0206677_10000675_pt1 | contig 32493 bp, 33 predicted proteins | sample M130m12015metaG_FD_155475 | JGI IMG/M metagenome (GOLD analysis project Ga0206677, IMG submission 155475) | Ammonia-oxidizing marine archaeal communities from Monterey Bay, California, United States - M1 30m 12015 | ecosystem: Environmental > Aquatic > Marine > Intertidal zone | place: USA...
AAAATATTACCGGCGGCATCTGGGGTGGCTTAGCTGATATTAAAGATCTCAGTGTTTCATTTGATGGGACCCGCTTATTGTTTGCGGTGCGTGCGCCGACACTCGCGGGGGTCGACGATAACGATAACGATAACGATAACGATAACGATAACGATAACGATATCGAAACTTGGAATATATGGGAGTACGAGTTCGTCACCGGCGCATTGCGGCGCGTAATCAATGACCAGAGCCTGGCAGAATCAGGTCATGACCGCTTCCCTCAGTATCTGCCTGACGGCAGGATCGTGTTCAGCTCTACGCGCCATGTAAAGACTGCCGAAGTTCTTGTTGATGAAGGACGCGGTCAATTTACCGTATTTGAAGAAAGCCGTTCGGAGCCGGCTTTTGTGCTGCATGTGATGAACGAGGATGGCACTGATATTCAGCAAATCTCATTTAACCCGAGTCATGACCTGTCTCCTACAGTTATGAGCAACGGTCAGATTGTTTTTACCCGATGGGATCAGGCCCGAGGTTACGACGAGTTGAATTTGTATCGCATCAATCCCGATGGAACAGGGCTTGAGTTGTTGTATGGTGCCAATAGCCACTTTACCGGTACAGGTGATAATTACGTCGAGTTTCTGCAGCCGCGTGAAGCCCCGGATGGCAAGCTAATCACGATTATTAGACCGCGCGTGGGGACTAACCGTGGCGGCCAAATGATAGCCATCGATGTGCAGAATTTTGTCGAGAATTCACAAGCTGTGGGGCTTATGGGAGGAGCGGCCGGTCCAGCGCAGCGGGCAGCTTCGGTGAATGAAGTAAACACCGAGCCGGGCCCATCGATAGGCGGGCGTTATGCGTCAGCTTTCCCTTTATGGGATGGCACCTCTAGGATATTGGTGAGTTGGGCTCAGTGTCTTGGGTTCGATGCAAATGATCAGGCCCAAGCTTGCGAGCTGGTGGGGCCACAGCAGGGGATTCAGCCGGACCCATCTTATGGCGTTTGGCTTTACGACCCGGATGCTAATAAGCAATCGGTGATAGTTCCGCCGGAGATGGGTATTTGGGTTACTGAGGTTGTGGCCGGCGAACCTCGTCCGCAGCCAGCGCTTGTTTACGATAGTGTCGGCAACCTATCCCCGTATCCACAGCTTGCAGAAGATGGCTGGGGCATTCTGAATATTAGAAGTGTCTATGACGTTGATGGTGTTGATACGGCTGGTGTTTCAGGGATTCGGGCTCTGGCTGATCCGTTGCTTACAGCCTCCAGCCAACGGCCCGCGCGCTTTTTACGAATTTTGAAGCTCACCACGATCCCTGATAATTCTGTTCGCAATGTATCGCCTGCCGCATTCGGTATCACGACCCGTTTTGGCATGCGCGAGATCCTTGGTTATGCGCCCATCGAACCCGATGGCTCGGTGCGTGTTCGGGTCCCGGCAAACGTCCCTTTAAGCATCGAAGTTCTTGATGAAAAAGGTCGTCGTTTAAGCCAATCAGCTCATGATAATTGGTTGCAGGTAATGCCCGGTACAGAGGTAAGCTGCAACGGTTGTCATGATCGGGACTCTGGTCTCTCTCATGGTCGCATCGATGCATTTCCTTCGGCATACTTGGGCGCCACCGATGGTGCGTCTTTTCAGAATGCCACCACAGTTCTGCAGCCCTTGCTCGGCGAGACGATGGCAGAGACCCGCACGCGTATAAGCTGCGCGAACGACAATTGCGCCGCTTTAGAGGCGAGCACTGATATAGTCTACGAGGATTTCTGGAGCCCCAATGGGAGTGCGCCGGAGACACCCTTCGCTTATTCGTACGATGACCTGCAGACGCCTGTTCCGGTTTCTGGGGCCTGTAATACGGAATGGAGTAGTGAGTGTAGAATTGTTATTAACTACCCAGATCACATTCATCCATTGTGGTATCTCCCACGCCCTAATGTTGACGCTACTGGCAATGATCGGCAGTGTGCAGCATGTCATACAACGTCATTCAACGATTTTTTTAATGTATTCGTCGATGCCCCAGCCTTTCTGGACTTGTCTGACGGGTATGCTCCCGATGCAACTAATACCTTGAATGCCTACAGGGAGTTACTGCTTTACGACTTTCAGTTAATCGACGACGGAAACGGTGTTCTTGTCGATGCTCTTGTCGAGAGCCAAGGGATTGATGAATTCGGTCAACCAATAGTTGATGAGTTCGGTGAACCAATAGTTGATGAGTTCGGTGAGCCAATTACCGTTATGATTCCCGTGTACGTATCACGCTCATTGAGACCAGGTGATGCGAGTGGTTCTAACCGATTTTATCGGAACTTTAAGCAAGATGGGTCCCATGAAGGCTGGCTGACACCGGCCGAATTGAAATTAATTTCAGAATGGGTGGATATTGGTGCTCAGTACTACAATAATCCCTTTGATATCGTCCAAAACTGATTTTAGTGCCCTATCTGCGAGTTGATGTGTGCGATTTTTAAACTTTTCAATACTGCTGATGCTGTTTATCGCATCCTTTTCTGCTCAGGCAGGAAAACAGAATCAACAAGTTAAGGTTGCTGACCCCTATGTTGATATGCGCACCGGGCCGGGTCGCGGCTATCCCATTTTCCATATTGCGAGACGGGGCGCTGAGCTTGAGTTACTGAGTCGCCGTACTGACTGGGTTCAGGTAAGACTGGTGGATGGTAAGGAAGGTTGGGTTGATCTGCAGCAAATGAGGCGTACGCTGCAGGACGACGGCAGCAATACTAAATTTAACGATGGCAGCATGGCGGATTATGTTGACCATCGCTGGGAAGTTGGGGTTATGGGTGGCGATTTCGGTGGCGCGAATGTGCTTACCGGATATGGTTCTTTCGCGTTCACTCCCAACATCGCTGTAGAGCTTGCGCTCTCGCAGTTGCTAGGGAATGTCTCCAACGGTCATATCATTGCGGTCAATTTGTCCCACACTTTTTTTTCAAGATCACGAATATCACCTTTTATTAGTTTAGGGGTTGGTGAGTTGGTGGTTAAGCCGCAGACGAGTCTTGTCCAAGCAGACAACCGGCGCTACGATACAGCGATAGCTGGCCTGGGTGTTAAGGCCTACCTTACACGACGATTGATGTTCCGTGCTGAATATAAGGATTACTTTGTATTTACGGATCGGGACGAGAATGAGGATGTGCGCGAATGGAAACTCGGCTTCTCGGTATTTTATTAGTTCTGACCGGCCTTTTGGCTGGATCAGCGACGGCATGGGGTCAGAGTGCTGGTCGCGCTGCTGATCAGGTTATCGATCCGTCGGTAGAGCGCCGCCAAATACGTCGTGCAGATATCGACTCAGAAAACTTCGAAATAGGTCCTTATGTTGGCATGCTCAGCATAGAAGACTTCGGCGTAAATACTGTGGTAGGCCTTAAAGCCATATTTCATGTTACCGAAGATATTTTTACTGAGGCGAACATCGGCTTTAGTCGTGCCGGCAACACCAGTTATGAACGCTTAAGTGGTTCAGCGCCACTATTAAATGGAAGTGACCGTGATTACCGGTATTGGAATATCAATTTGGGCTTGAATGTGTTGCCTGGTGAAGCCTTTCTAGGATCCAATAAAGCATTTAATAGTTCGTTCTATTTGATTGGAGGCTTGGGAACTACCGAGTTTGCCGGCGATAAGCACTTTACCGTGAATGGTGGTTTTGGCTACCAGCTGATCATGACCGATTCTTTTGCACTGCGCATTGATGTGCGCGACCATTTGTTTGAATTGGATGTGTTAGGCAGTAAAGAGGTGACCAACAATTTTGAAGGCACGGTCGCAGTTACCTGGTTCTTTTAGCTCATCAGTTGTGGGTAGTTTCACAATGCATCGCAATCTGTCCAGAACGTGCCGTCTGTGTCAGCTAATTTCGGCATATTGATCGCCGGCGGTATCGATACTCTCATTTCTACCAAGCCGATTCGGCTGCAGTCTGTATCCAACGTAAGCGCAATTACTCTGGCCCGGTCTAGCGGGCGATTTGATGCGCTTAGCCTGTGTTATTAACTCCTTAGCGCGTGCCATCGGCTTCCTGTTGTCCATGAAATCGGAGTTAGATCGCCGGACATTGCCTCAGCTTATGTAATACAGCCGGATAGAGACTTTCAGTATTGTTAACTCCATCACAGAACCCAGCTGTGAGCGGCAACACACTGCTGGGCAGCGAGTCATGTATTTTCTATTTGGCAACTCCCATATGAAGCACCTCAAAAATAGGCAGATAATGCAGTCTGCAATAACTGTGTCGCGACAGAGTTATAGCCAGCTGCTGATGTTTTTCATGGTATTGGCAAGTCTGTGCGTGCCCGCAGCCTACGCTATGCCGCATAGCCTGCGGGAAGACAGCGCAAATCTAGAATCACATGCAGGTGGCCAGCTTAGTCTTGCCGACTATCAAGGGCAGGTGGTAATGATTAATTTTTGGGCGAGCTGGTGTGGTCCCTGCCGTCAGGAAATGCCTTTATTGGAGGCCTTGTATCAGCGTTATGAGCCCCTAGGATTCACTTTGTTGGGGGTAAATGTTGATGCTGACTCTCAGCAGGCTCTCCAATACCTGCAGGAAGTTAGTGTAAGTTTTCCGGTTGTGCTTGACACCACTAATGACATTAGCCAGACCTATGATGTTGTCGCGATGCCCAGCACCATATTGATCGGTCGTGACGGCACATCGCGTTATATCCATCACGGTTATCAGCCGGGTTATGAGGATGAATACCAGCGTCAAATTCGCGAGCTTATTAAAGAGTAAAGATGACAATGTACCTGCCTATTTACGTGATTATTGCTGCAGTATTGACCGGCTGTATGGGTTCTGAGCCCTGGGTAAAGCCTTATGAGCGGGGCAATCTCGCCGATCCGGTTATGCAGTTTGATCGTGATCCTGTTTCCAGTATGTATATGAATCATGTGCATGAGGCTCGCGAGGGTGCGCGTGGCGCATCCGGAAGTGCTGGCGGAGGTTGTGGCTGTAACTAGGAAGGCCGAAGATACTTGTGAGAATCACCTCTCTAAATGCCTTAATTTTTGTGGCAGTGGTTTTGCCGCTTCCGGCAAATGCGGCGGTGCTCCCCGAAGATAGGGTTGATGTGCTGTATCACGCCTACAGTGGTGGGGGTGTTGAAGTTACAGGCCCCTCTATTTTGGTGCGCAAGTCTTTAGGCGCAAACGTATCATTAGCCGCAAATTACTACGTCGATGATATTACCAGTGCATCGATTGATGTTGTGACACAAGGTAGTCCGTATACAGAGGATCGCACAGAGGTTAGTTTGGCCGCTGACCTTGTGTACGGAGATACAATATTTGGTGTTGGCAGCGCAAATAGTGAAGAGAATGATTATTCGGGATCTAACTATTGGTTTGGAGTAACCCAAGATTTTTTTGGTGGACTGAGTACGCTTAGTTTTGGTTACGGACGTGCTTCAGATGAGGTTAGAAAAAATGGTACACCGACGTTTAAGCAGGCAATAGAGCGTCGAAATTATCGGTTGGGGCTTACGCAAGTGCTGACTAAAAATGCATTGCTTGGCATAACGTTTGAAACCATCACTGATGAAGGTTTTTTGAACAACCCTTACCGTTCATATCGATTTCTTGATGCGGCATCCGCTATAGGCTACTCATATGCTCTTGAGGCGTATCCTGGGACACGCACGAGTAACGCAGCGTCTTTGCGCGGGCTCTATTTTCTCGAGCCGCGCTCATCGATTTATGCTGAGTATCGTTACTACAGCGACGATTGGGAAATTAAGGCGCATGACATAGAGTTGGGTTATACCCGTGCTCTTAGCAATTCATGGTTATTCGATGTGGGATATCGCTACTACACGCAAACCGGCGCCGATTTTTTTAGTAATATGTTTGCCCGTAGAGATGAGCAAAACTTTATGGGGCGCGATAAAGAACTGAGTCCATTCGATAGCCACACATTGAGTTTTGGACTTAGCTACCAGTTTTTGCCTAATGGTTTTGGGAAGATAGAGAGCGGCTCGCTCAATATTTACTATGACCGCATCATGTCCAGCTACGATGAATACACCAATAACTCACCGGGTACGACGCTAGCTACAGAGCAGTTGTTTGAGTTTGATGCTAATGTGCTTCGGGCTTATTTTTCTATTGGCTTCTGAGTTCATTTACTATTTGTTGCTTGATCGCCATGCCGACTAAATCTATTTGCTTGTTCTATATTGTGCTGGTCGGGCTGTTAAGCGTGACTCCGGCCAGAGCCGAATGGCTGCGTGAAGTACAAAGTAAGATGGGCACGCAGGTTACCGTGACATTCTGGCTTGATGATACAAGCCCCATGGGTGTTGAGCGCGGGCATGACGTGATGCGCCTGTCGATGGCGGAGTTCGACCGCATCGAAAATGCCATGAGCACCTATATTGCTGATACCGAGGTGTGGAATATCAATACCTATGCGGCTGATCGTCCGGTAAAGGTTTCCAGCGAGTTGATGCAGTTGTTGCAGCGCGCATTACAACTGTCGGAAACCACCAGCGGGGCTTTTGATATTACCTATGACAGCGTTGGGCATCTTTATGATTATCGTAATTCAGTCCGTCCCGATGTCGGTGCAATAGGGGATAATTTGCATACGGTTAACTATCGTCATGTGCAACTCGATATGGCGAATAACACTGTGCGGTTTCTGCGTCCGGGCGTACGAATTAACCTTGGCGGTATCGCAAAAGGGTATTCGGTAGAGCAGGTCATTGCCCTGTTGGGTGAGCAGGGTATTGCTCATGCGAGCGCTACGGCTGGCGGTGATACGCGCATTCTCGGCGACCGGCGTGGTGTCCCCTTCATTATCGGTATTCGTCATCCGGATGAGACTGATGGCATTGTGACCCGTCTGCCTATTATTGATGAGGCTGTTTCTACATCAGGTGACTACGAGCGGTTTTTTCTTGAGGATGGGGCCCGTTACCATCATATTCTTGACCCAGCTTCTGGATTGCCGACGGAGGGCGTGCGCAGCGTCACTATTCTTGGTCCTGATGGCACTATGACCGATGGCTTATCCACCAGTGTATTTGTCCTCGGGGTCTCGGCCGGACTGCACCAGATCGAGAGCATGCCAGCCTACGAGGCAGTGATAATTGACGCGGACGGGCAGCTGTATTACTCAAGCGGCTTGACTGGCCTTTAGAATTATTTTGAGAAAAGCATTTGGCTTGCGCTCTGCAGGAGGCTTGAGCGGGTAAAGCGTGACCTTGATCACGAGGCATGCCGTGTAATCGGGATAAAATACAAGCGGTTGCTGGCATGAGATGCTTAGCGATAGCGATAAACTGTTACTGATTTATGGCCTTCCTGTTAGCATTGCGCGGCGCCCAGAATCCGCTGTGTTAATCCGGCGGGCTATGGGTACCCGCCTTCTTTTACTGTTGGTTTGAGTCTGCACAATGTCATTGTCTGTCAATAAATTGATGAGCGTGTTAGCGGTTGCACTTACATTGGTGGCGGTTCATGCGGACAGCAGCTTGCCGTCGGTGGGCGAGTCTCCTCCGGATTTTGCTTTGCGCAGCGACACCGGTGTTAATCGGCGTTTGAGTGAATATCGCGGTGAGGTGGTGCTGCTCAATTTCTGGGCGAGTTGGTGTCAGTCATGCCGTGCTGAGTTGCTTCAGCTGAATGGTATTGTCGAGACAATCGGCAGCGATGTTCAGGTGCTCAGCGTTAATATTGACGATAATCGAGCGAAAGCGGAGCAAGATCTTCGGGCACTAAAGCTTAGTTTTCCTGTTATGTTTGACACAGATCAAACTGTCAGCAAACTCTATGAACTGCCCACCTTGCCTGTAACCCTGATTATTGATCAACTGGGGCAGCTGCGCTTTGTGCATCAGGGTTATAAAGCCAGTGATGAGATAGTTTACGAAGATGAGCTTGCCAGTTTGCTGGCTGAGTGATGGATGAGGCAATGAATATAATGAGTTCGTTTTGGAAGCAGTTGGTCGGATTAATTCTTATGGTGACTGCAGTGATGACGTTATCTGCTCAGGAAGTCAAAGCAGAAGCTGCGGCGCCGGTCGACCAACAGGTTCAGGATCTTAAGCGTTCGGTGTTAAACCTGAATCGTGAATTATTTGTGTTGGAAGAGGAGCTTTTGTTTCCGGCCAATACCCAGTTGATGTTATTTTTGTCCATGGATGTGGGTAAGTATTTTTCACTTGATTCAGTTGAGGTAACTCTGGATGGCAAAGAGTTGAGTAGCTACCTGTATACCCCCCGCGAAACAGACGCGTTGCTGCGCGGTGGTGTGCAGCGTTTTTATATTGGCAACTTGAAGTCAGGTGAGCACGAGTTGGTAGCAGTCTTTACCGGCAAGGGGCCGTCCGGGCGTGATTATCGCAGGGCCGCAAGCCTTGAGTTTGACAAAGGATTGGGCGCAAAGTTTGTTGAACTTAAAATTTCCGACCGAGACAGTTCACAACAACCGGAGTTCGTGATTAGGGAGTGGGAGTAAACCCCGGTGCGCAGATTGGTTCGCAAACTATCGCTGGTAGCTGCTCTTATTGGCTGTGGGCAGCTGTGTGCGGCGGAAGTAACACCCCGTTCTGGTGTCGTTATAGAGAACCTGTCATACGGTCAGGTGTTGTATGAGTTTTACAAACAAGATTATTTCTCTGCTTTAACAACATTGCTTGTTGAAGAGCATTTTTCCCGCATAGATGATCATGCTGCCGAAGCCGAATTGCTCCGTGGCGGGTTGCTACTGTCGTATGGTTTGCATAGCGATGCGGCAGAAATATTTGAACTGCTGCTCGGGAATAACATGGAGCCGACTCTGGTTGAGGATGGCGAGAGGGTATCTGCTGAGCAAGAGCTTCGAGGTAGGGCCTGGTTTTTTTTGGGCAAAATACTATTTCAGCGTGGTTACATCGATGAGGCTGCAGAAGTATTGCGGTACGCGGGAGATCAATTGCCGGCTCACCAGAGCGTCGAACGCAATGCATTGTTGTCGCAGGCTTATATGGAATTGGGCGAGCTTGGTAAGGCAGAACAAATAGTTGATGCCTGGGAGCCTGTTGATGATTGGGGAAATTACGCCCGATATAACCTCGGGGTTGCTCTGGTTCAGGCTGATCGCATCAATGAGGCAACGGCCTATCTGGATGCTGTAGGCAGCATAAAAGCGTCCAGTGAAGAAATGCGGGCATTGCGTGACCGCGCGAATCTTGCGCTGGGCTTTGTTTGGTTGCGTCAGGAAGACGGTGCGCAGGCGAAGGTGGCTTTAGAAAGAATTCGTTTAACAGGCCCGTTTTCGAGTTCAGCATTGTTAGGCTACGGTTGGGCGGAGGCTGCTGAGGGTAATTTTCGTGGTGCACTCGTGCCATGGCTCGAATTGCGTGATCGTCAGGCAATTGATCCGGCATTCCAAGAATCAGTGCTGGCTATTCCATATGCCTATCGGCAGTTGGGTGCGAATCAGCAGGCGGTTGAGAGTTATACGGCTGCGATTCAGCTTTACGACAACGAGATTCGTCGGTTGGATCAGGCGATTGTGGTTGCTCGTCAGGGCAAGCTCATGAAGCAGTTGCTTACCGAAGATGTTTCCGATTTTAGTCGTGTCAGCTGGAGTCTGAGCTCATTACCTGATACTACCGAGGTTCGATATTTGTATGAGGTTATTGCCAGCAATCGGTTTCAATCAGGGCTGCGTAACTATCGTGATCTCGTCATGCTGGCGTCTCATTTGCGTGATTGGCAGACTCGTCTGGACATCTATGGCGACATCGTAGCTTCGCGAATGGCAGCCTATTCGATCGCATTGGAGCGTTTGCCTGACGGGCTTTATGCCGAGGAGATGGCAGCTCATCGAATCACTTATGAGCGTGTTGCAGAGACAATTTCAGCAGCAGAAAATAGTGATGACTCGGTGGTATTTGCTTCTGCGAAAGAGTTGTCGGTATTGCAGCGTATTGATGCATTAGAAAACTCTTCCGAATGGAGCACGGCCAGCACCGAGTCGCAGGAGAAGCTGGAGCTCTTTAAGGGCGTGTTGTCATGGGATATAGACCGTGAATTTAAGCTTCGACGATGGCAGCAGCAGGGTCAGCTGTCAGAGTTGGGTGCGCTCATTGCAGAGTCTGAGAGCACCCATGCGCGATTTGTTCAACGGTTAACGGCAACCCCTCTTTTGTTAGAAGATTACGCAGAGCGTGCACGCATGCTTGCACCGCAGGTTCAGCAGTTGATCGATGATATTGCTGTGGTGTCTGCCTTGCAGATAAGCGAGCTGAGCGACGTTGCCGCTGAAAATTTAGTGGAGCAGCGTGAGCGGCTATTGCAGTATCGTGCTCAGGCTCGATTTGCCCAGGCTGCAATTTTTGATAGCGCTGGTCCATCAGCGGAGTTTGCAGAGTGAGTTTGCATTATCGTATTTCTGCATCTTCGACACTGCTGATCGTCCTGATGTTAGCAACAAGCGCAGCAACGGCTTGGCCCGGTAAAAAAGATCCGGCGACACTAAAAAGTTTATCCGGCCGAGCGCCTGAAGTGCGTATAGCTGAGCCGGACCCGGTTTCCAGTTCTCGGAAACTGAATGCTTACGCAGGTTATTTGGCTGAGGGCACTGCCGACGCTGTATTGCGCGCAGAGGCTATGCGGCGTCAGGCTGACCTTTATATGGAAATCGCTGAGGAGCGCAGTGTTGATTCGGGTGGAACGCTGTACAACGACGCCGACCAGTTAGCCGCTATTCGCATCTACAATGATATTCGTGTCCAGTATCCTGATTATGATGGCATGGAGGCGGCGCTGTATCAGCTGTCCAAAGCCTATGAAAATGTGGGTGAGCAGGACAACGTACTGACTACGCTAAATGAATTTGTTCGTCGCTGGCCAAACAGTCAGTTTATTGCAGAAGCCCAATTTCGGCGTGGTGAGATTCTATTCATCCAAAAAAATTATATTGGTGCTGAGGCCGCTTACGCCGTTGTAATAGCGCAGGGTGATGCTTCCCGTTTTTATGAGCAATCGTTGTATAAGCATGGGTGGAGTTGCTTTAAACAGGGTTTCTACCCTGAAGGCATTGAATCGTTCCTGACGCTCATGGATGAGCAGCTTGGCGGTTACTCTGAAGCAGAGTCATCAGCCGTTATTGAGAATCTATCTCGCGCTGATCGTGAATTGTTTGAAGACACTCTGCGCGTAATGAGTATTGCATTTTCATATGAAGATGGTCCGGATTCGATCCGCAGTTATGTGGCATCACACAATAGTTCTGGATACGCGTATTTTTTGTATCAGGGGCTAGCAGAGTTGTATCTGGAAAAAGAGCGTTATATTGATGCGGCGGGGGTCTATGAGGCGTTTGCGATCGATTACCCTGCGCACTATGAAGCACCGGTATTTCAGAGTCTGGCTATCGCCGCCTATCGCACCGCAGGTTTCCCCAGTTTGGTGCTTGAGAGCAAGATGGCCTATGTTGGCACCTATGGGCTTGCTGCAGACTACTGGGGTTACTGGCAGCTGGAAGATCGGCCTGAGGTTATTGCCGAGCTAAAAATAAACCTTAGTGATCTCGCACAGTACCAACATTCCAGAGCTCAGCAGAATAATGATGCAGAGGCTTATGTGGCAGCAGCATTATGGTACCGCACTTACATTGATGCTTTTCCTGATGACCCAGAGGTGGCTAAGCGCATCTTCCTGCTTGGCGAGGTACTCACTGAATCTGCTCAGCCGAAAGCGGCGATTGCTGCGTACCAGGCCGCAGCGTATGACTATCCGGGTTTCCCGCAGGCCGCTGAAGCCGGTTTTGCCTCAATCCTCGCAGCCCGCATGTATCGCGATACCTTGCCGGTAGCAGATCAGGCGGCTTGGGATGAACAGCAGATCATGGACGATCTTTATTTTGCCAATAAGTATCCAGATAATCCCGAGTCGAGTGCGTTGCTTGTGGCTGTATCAGAGCAGCTGTTTGACCGTGGTCGATTTACTGCAGCCAGTATTGTTGCCCGCGAGCTGTTGAGCCGGAAGCCCAAGGCAAGCAATGATTTTCAGATAGTGTCGTGGCGAGTCGTCGCATTGGCGCGCTTTGATCAGGGCGCATACGAGTATGCCGAGCAGGCCTATTTGAAGTTGGCGAGCTACGATATTTCTGACGAAGAGCGTCTTGAGGTGCAGGAGCGAATTGCCGCTTCAATTTTCCGTCAGGCAGAGGCTGCGCAGCTGGCGGGTGATGTTGATTTGGCGGTGGCTGATTATCTGCGGATTGCAGACAGCTCGGACATTAAGCCTGTCGCAGTGTTTGATGCAGCGACCTTATTGATTAACGGAGAACGGTGGCCTGAATCGATTTTGATATTGCAGCAGTTTCGTGCCCAGTACCCGGAGCATCCGCTTAGCAATGAAGTATCACAGAAAATGGCTTATTCCTACTTGCAGGCAGGTATGTTGTTGGCTGCGGCAGCAGAATTCGAGGGCTTGTCGGCAAATGGCGACTTGAGTGCTGACACGCGTCGCGAATCACTGTGGCAGGCAGCGGAGCTGTACCAGAATAATGACCAGCTTTCTGCTGCCAAGCGCACCTACCGCCAGTTTGTGAATGAGTTTCCTGAACCAATGAGCGAATCATTGGAGGCACGTTTTCGGTTATCGAATATTGAATTGCAGTTAAAGGATGGGGCGGCGCGTGATGAGGTTTTGAGAGAAATCATTGCGGAAGATGCGGCGGCGGGCAGTCAGCGCAGCGACCGCAGTCGGTATCTTGCGGCAAAGGGTTCACTTGAATTGGCTGAACCCTACTTTGTCCGTTTTGAGGCGATAAAACTCAATGCGCCCCTGCAGGCGAGCATGAAAGTCAAAAAAGCCCGCATGGAAGAGGCGCTTGATGCGTATAACGCTGCTGCAGAATATGGCGTTGCTGAGGTCACGACGGTCGCCACTTATCAGGTGGCAGAAATCTATTATCAGTTGAGTAAGGATCTGATGAGCTCGGAGAAACCGCCGGAGCTGAATAATGATGAACTGGAACAGTACGATATTTTGCTCGAAGAACAGGCATTTCCTTTCGAAGAAAAAGCGATCGAGATTTATGAGGCAAATGTGCAGCGCGCTGCTAACGGTGTATATGACGAGGCGGTTAAAGACAGCTATGCTCGCTTGGCCGAGTTGATGCCGGGGCGTTACTCAAGATCAGAAAGGACCGAGAGCTATGCTTCGCTTACTGATTAACAGTGCATGTATAGCGCTCGCGCTGACCACAATTAGTGGCTGCAGTATGATGCAGCGAGACACTTCTAAGGCAGGGAATGCCCGCCCGGATGTTCCATCAGCGGTGCTGCAAAGCTATCAGCAGGCGTTGGAAAAAATGCGCAACGGTGAGGATGGTCGGGCTATTACTGCATTCGAGGCGTTTATTATTGAGTATCCCGGTTACTCAGCGGCCTACCTGAATCTGGCAAAATTGCAGTTACGCAGTGATCAGGCGGATGCTGCCGTAGCGACACTGGAGACCGCCGTGCTCGTTGAGCCTGGTTATGCTCCAGCCTACAATCAGCTGGGTATTATTTACCGTGAGCAGGGTCAATTTGAATCGGCTGATACCGCGTATCGTGACGCTATTGCTGCTAATCCAGAATATGCCTTGGCGTACCTGAATCTGGGTGTCTTGAACGATTTATATTTGCAACAACCTGAGGTCGCGCTGGTTTATTATCAGCAGTATCGCGATAGGTTACCGGCAGATGCGGATACAGTAGCGCTGGATCGCTGGATAGCGGATCTGCGGCGCCGCACGGCCAGAGGTGATGCAGGAGGGCTTAAACAATGATGATGCATCGATTATTAGCTTGTGTGCTGTGTGGCCTGTTGTCGCTCGCGCAGGCACAGGAGACTGCGCGTTCAGACACCGCTGAAGCGAGAGCAGAGAGCCGCAAGGTTGATAAGCTTGAGCTCGGGTCTACCGTTATTACGGGCAATGCAGAGCTCCCGAAGGTCCTTTATATAGTGCCTTGGCAAAGTGCCGGACCCGGTAATTTAGATGGCCGCGCGATGAACAGTCTGCTTGATCAAGTGCTCGCACCGGTAGACCGTGACGTGTTTCTTAGACATGTGGACTATTATGGGCAATTGTCCACATCTCCGGTAACGGATGGCGCAACAAATTAAGATTTTTACGGAAAGGAGGCTTTAGGGCCATGGAAATTTACAGCAGCATCGTCGGCTTTTTCCAGAACGGCGGGTTCTTTATGTACCCGGTTATTCTGGTTTTGGCTGCAGGACTGGCAATAGCCGTTGAGCGGTATATGTACCTCTCAACGACTCAGACCAGAAGTAACGCTTTGTGGAAGGAAGTAACCCCTTTCATTAAGGATGGCGAGTACGTTGAAGCCGAATCAATAACCAGTGCGTCGAAGTCGGCATTGGGTACGATTCTAACTTACGGACTGAACCGGATTAAAACGGCACGTCGGCGGGATGATATCGAGAGGTCGATGGAAGAAAGCTTGATGGAGGTGATGCCGCAGTTGGAAAAGCGTACTCACTATCTTGCGACCTTTGCCAATATCGCTACATTGCTTGGATTGCTTGGAACTATTATTGGATTGATTCGCGCTTTTACTGCCGTTTCTGGCGCCAACCCTGCGGAGAAAGCTGATCTTCTGTCTGCCAGTATTTCGGTTGCTATGAATACAACCGCGTTTGGCTTGATTGTAGCGATTCCATTGCTGCTGATGCATGCGGTTTTGCAGACCAAGACAACTGAAATTATTGATAGCCTGGAAATGGCGTCCGTGAAATTCTTGAACACGGTGGGTGAACGCCGGGCTGATGGCGATTCATGAGCCATCGTCGGTCAGCGCGTCGTAATAAGGAAGCTGAAGAGCTGAATATCACCACCTTCATGAATTTGATGGTGATTTTGGTTCCGTTTCTGTTAATTACCGCGGTGTTTTCAAGACTTGCGATTGTCGAATTGGATTTGCCCTTGGCGCAATCCGAGGCGTCGGCTGAACCGCCTGAATTTGCTCTGGAAGTAATTGTACGCGCAGATTCTATCGAGGTCGGTGACCGCAATGGTGGCTCGTTAACAGTGCTGCCTAAGCTTAATAATGAGTATGATTATGCCGGCTTAACCAATTACCTAAAACGCGTAAAGATCACCTACCCTGATCGACTCGATGCTGCTCTGCTGCTGGAGCCTGATGTTGAGTATGACGTATTGGTGCAGATTATTGATGCGACCCGGTCGTACCCGGAAGTTGTCGCGGGTGACGTTATTTATGGCGAGTTATTTCCTGAAGTCTCCATTGGCGATGCACCGGTTTTGGCCGGGAATTAAGTGAGGATAGTTTCACGATGATGTCACGACGCGCAAAGCGGATGGAGAAACGGTTAAACAAGGCGAAAAGCCCGGGTCTGAACCTGATCTCGTTGATGGATATCTTTACGATCCTGGTGTTTTTCCTGTTGGTGAACTCTTCGGACGTTGAGGTATTGCCAAACGCTAAGGATATTCAGCTGCCTGAATCTGTCGCGGAAGCGAAAGCCCGTGAAAGCGTTGTGATCATGGTTAATGCGGATTACATATTAGTGCAGGGCCGCCGTGTTGCCGACACCGCCGATGTGATGGCTCAGCCAGGTGTAGTTATTCCGGAAGTCGAAAATGAGTTGCGACGCCAGACCGAAAAGCTGCTGGTTAAGGACGATGAAAGCGCGGAAATCGAAAGCCGTGAAGTTACTATTATGGGTGATAAAGGTTTGCCCTATCAGCTCTTAAAGCGAGTCATGGCGAGTTGTACGGCGGCTGATTACGGCCGGGTATCCCTAGCCATTGTGCAGAAGGGCCCTGCCGATGCAGCCACCCTTGGAGCAGCGCAATGAGTCGGCAGGATGCTCTATTTATGCATTACCGATCCTATTCGTTGCCATGGGAAGTGGCGGCAGAGCAAGAAAAGACCTTTGCTAAGGTTTGGCAGCGAACCATTATCGCTGCATTGCTGTTTGCTATAATTGTCCCCTGGCTGCCGCTACCTGATGTGGATATCGACAAACAGGAAGAAATCCCCGAACGCTTTGCCCGCTTGCTCATTGAGAAGAAGGTTGAGCCACCGCCTAAGCCTGTTGATGTCCCGATAGAATCCGAGGCACCCAAGCCTGCCGAGACCGTGACAGAAACGCCACAAGAGACACCAAAGCCAGTTCCGCCAAAACAGACTAAGGCTGATGCGCGCAAAAAAGCATCGCGAGCCGGCTTAATGGCGTTTTCAGCAGACCTTGCGGATCTGCGGAGTAATAATGCGGTTTCTGCGGTTGTGAAAGATCAGCCCCTTACCGGTGTTGCTGGTGAAGCCAAGCGAAGTGAGCGCTCGATGATTTCATCTTCGGTGGGCAAGAGCAGTGGCGGCATTAGTACGGCAGCGATGAGTCGCAATACCGGCGGTTCGGGAATTGGCGGCCGTGATACGACTCAGGTGGGTAGCCCTATCGAAGGCTTTGGCAGTTCGGTAGGGTCGGGCGGTGATGGTGGTGGATCGGTTCCATCGCGAAGCCGTGAAGAAATCGAGATGGTGTTTGATCAGAATAAAGGCGCTATCTATGCGTTGTATACCCGTTCGCTGCGTAAGGACCCAGGGCTGCAAGGCAAGGTCGTGTTGCGCATGACGATTGAGCCTAGCGGCGAAGTTTCCATGGTGGAGATCGTATCCAGCGAACTGAACGATGCAGAGCTTGAGCGTAAGTTAGTGCAGCGTATTAAGATGTTCCGCTTTGATGATAAAGATGTCGCGCGCTTAACGACCACCAAGCCGATTGATTTCTTCCCAACTTAGCCTTCGCTGCAGGAAGATCCGAACTTAAAGCAGCTGTAGCAGCGATGATGGGTGAGCATCGCGCGCTTCTCTGATGCTTCATTAAGGGTGTCCCCCTGATCATACCGCTGGTCATCATCTACTAGCGTGCATGCATATACGCGCATTCCCCCGTTTTTCTTGACTACCATTTTGCTGAATGAACACATGAACTGGTTCCGTGTTGTGGCCGTTTGGTATGTCGTCATGCAGTTTTCAGTTACGTCGGGAACCTTGAGCGCGGAATCGGGGATGCCGAAATCGGGAAAGCTGACGATTCTTGTATCGAGATCAATATGCTCATTCGTCAGCAGCTGCCGGTAGGCGGTTTCGGCCAGTGCGCTGTCTTCGTCCGCTGACATTTGTCTTGCCACTGACACGTCGAAGCCGATTGCCCGTAACTCTCTAATGCATTTTAGTGCCTCTCTATAAGAGCCCGCGCCGCGGCCAGCGTCATGCTGCATCTCATTCGGGTAATCAATACTTATGCGAAAGCTCACTGGGTAAGAGCAGTTTTTAAGCATGGCAATTTGCTGCAGGCGTTTCAATACCGGTTGTGTACCATTGGTCAATACAAGGCAGGGACGACGGTTCGCTGCATAGTGCAGTATATTGACGAAGTCTTTAACGATGAAAGGTTCGCCTCCGGTAAACGAAAATTTTTCAACGCCGAGTTCAACTGCTTCATCGATAAATGGTCTGGCATCATTGAGCGTGATCCGTTGCAGCCGGTTGTCACCGGGCTTGGAACCTTCAAGACAAAATGGGCAGGCTAGATTGCAAGCGGTGCCGGTATGAAACCACAGTTCCTTCAAGCTTCCGGAATCTATATAGCCGCGAGGCTCATTTGTCTCTGTATGAGTCCATAGGTTGATTGATGTGGCCGCTGTCATAGTGGCAGCTTATTGACTGGTGTAGCTTTTTGCGAGACTTTCAGGTGAGGCGCCCGCAAGGTAGCGCATGACCAGCCAACGGTTGTGCAGCGTGCGTTTTATCCAGCCATCCTTTTGCCAGCGACGGGTTGAAACACCAATGGGCGTGTTCAGCATGGTAAAGCGCGTATGTTGCTTAAGGTATTTAATCAACGGCACCTCCTCAAACAGTGGCGTGTGTGAGAAACCGCCGCTGTCGATGTAGATTTGCAGCTTTACGAAAAGACCCTGGTCACCATAAGGAACAAAATGCTTTGCTCGCCAATTGATGGCTCTTTCAAGGAGGCCTTTACCTGCGGCGCCAGGGCCCGAGAATTGGAAGCGAAAACAGCCAGCATCGTATTGCAATAGATGCTTGCGTATATCATCTACCGCGGTTTTGGCAGGTTGTGCATCGGCATGCAGGAACCAAATATTTCCACTTTTAACTGACCGAGCGCCGATATCAAGCCGAGCGCCGCGATTGTTGGGGTTGCTTTGGTAGTGAATGCCGAGCTGCTGGCAAGCCTCTGCCAGTTGGCCGCTCTGCTCGGAGTCGCTAATCAAAATTTGGTCTGTCCCTTGCGAGATAAGTGCTTCACTCAACGCTAATGCCGCCGCATGATCATGCTTCACGGGTATTACCGCATGAATATCCGGAAGTATTTGTCTGAGTCGGATGAGCAGTTGTTGCTGATTGTTTCGTGTGTCGCGCTTGAGGCTGCGGCGCAGTCGCAGCAAATCATCGAGCGTATCTACATCAGCGGATACTGGCATTTTCATAATGCTCAACCCTTCTTTGAGACATGCCTCCTCAAGTGCTTCGCAGAGTTTGCTTGTGCCCCAGGGTAAGTGCTCCAGTGCGGGCCATCGGCATCGAGTGCCAAGCAGCGTTACGCCACCATCGTGTGCTGGCGCCAGCACCGCATCGTAGTGTTGGAGGTGCTCTGCCGCTTTCCGGTAAAAGGATTCGCTAAGTTCAGGCGCATCACTGCCCAGATACAGCCGCGGCCCGTGATGCTGGGCGCACAGTGTTAGGTCGACCGACTGGAGTCGAGCGCCAAAGCTGCCGTCTGGTTGCGCAAGTCTGATGTGCTGGCGGGACAGCGTGCTATGAGCATCGGAATCGGTTGATGGGTCAGCTAATGCAAGCGCCACCGGCCCTGACCAGCGCTCGAGCACCCCGAGCGCAGCGGCATACATTTCGCTGTTGACTGCATGAGCTGCTATATTGCCAAGCTGTTCAGCAATGCGGCGCTTTCCCGAACCGGCGTGAGGCTCGCGGGCGAACAACACCAGCAGTGTCTCAGTTATTGCGGCATCAGCCATGATTTGGGGTCGACGGTGGTTGTTCGATGTTGTAGCACAGAGCAGTGTCGCTTGTGGTATTAATGATATTTTCCTCTGCCAATTGCTGGCGCGCTGTTGAAACTAAGACGATCAGAATGTGATAAGACTATGACCGCTAAAGATAGTAACCAATCTTCTACTTGTTGTGAGCCTGATTTGCATCAGGAAATTCAGCATTATTACGGTGAGGTGCTTGCGTCCACCGAGGACCTGAAAACCAGTGCTTGTTGCACGGTTGTGCAGCCAGCCGATCATGTAAAAGAGGCACTCTCGCAAATCCATGATGACGTGATGGCCCGTTATTACGGTTGCGGTCTAGCACTGCCAGAGTCACTCAGCGGTTTGCGAGTTCTGGATCTGGGCTGTGGTGCTGGTCGTGATGTCTATCTCCTGTCACGATTGGTCGGCGAGCAGGGCAGCGTTGTTGGGGTCGACATGACTGTGGCTCAGCTCGATGTTGCTCGCCAGTATCAGGATTATCATCGTGAACGCTTTGCTTACTCATTGTCGAATGTTGAGTTTTTCGAAGGGAATATTGAGAAGCTGGATGAACTGCCGTTGACTGCGGGCAGCTTTGATGCGGTTATTTCCAATTGCGTGATTAATCTTGCTATCGATAAGGCGGCGGTGCTGAACAGTGCTCATGACCTGTTGCGTGAGGGTGGTGAGCTGTATTTCGCTGATGTGTATGCGGATCGGCGGGTTCCGGATGAGCTAACCCGTGACCCGGTTCTTTACGGCGAGTGCCTCTCGGGTGCCTTGTATTGGCAGGACTTCATTGCGTTGGCCCATGCAGCCGGATTTGCAGAGCCGTTGCTGGTTGAGAGCCATCCCATTGATATTGAAGACCCTGAAATAGCGCAAAAAACCGGCGATATACGGTTTTGTTCCGCCACATATCGGCTGTTTAAGCTTTCCGGAGCTGAAACTCGTCCCGAGGATTATGGGCATCAGGCGATCTATCGGGGCGGTCTTTCTGAGCAGCCAGAGCTTCTTGATTTTGCAATGGATTTAAGTTTTCCACGGAATAAGGCGGTGTCGGTGAGTGCGAACATCGCCAAAATGATTCGCGGCTCGCGATTTTCGTCATTTTTTGAGATTATCGGCGATGATCGACGGCACTTAGGACGTTTTAGTGGCTTAATGTATGAAGACCCTTTCGAATCTGCCGTGGCAGATGATGTTTCCAGCGGATGTTGTTAGTGCCCACAGTATTTGGGCATACCGAGCATGCCTGTTTTGCTGGTTCGAAATAAGTATCTGTTTTTAATAAATAATACCTTATATAAGCAAATGCTATAAAGCAGCTGCGGACCGCTGTGACGGAAACCCCTGGTTAAATTAGGTCTACAAGCCACCCTGCGCTCCTATATAATTGGACCCGTTCTTATTGCTGTGATCTCCGACTTAGCACCGGTGTGCAATGCTCACCGGAAGACAAAAAACAATTGCACGAGTCGGGATAATGCATGGATTTGGTTTGTGATTGTCTCTATGAGATCAGAGCCCGCTATAAATTTGTGCTATCTCTTGTGAGCCGAGTCATTGAAGGCATCGGTCGCCTACTTAGGTTTCTCAGCATGAGCGTTTTTTTATGTCCGGCACCCTGCTTAGTAGCTCTGCCACGGTCTTCTGTCGGGGTTGACCTTATGGCCAGATTTGCAGGTTGCCGGACGCCTAAACGCTTTACCCCAACGCCCTTACTGTCATTCGGTCGATGGCATTTAGCCTGACCGGCTGTGCTATTGCGTCAACAGATGAATTCCTCTATTCGATATCGTGCGGCATCCTCAGTGTTGCTTATTCGCGACAGCATCGGGGCAGACCGAGGCATTGACGTTTTAATGTTGCAGCGGCCGGGCGGTATGTCATTCGCTCATTCTTGGGTGTTCCCCGGTGGATGTCTTGAGTCGCAGGATAAATCCTCACAGTGGCTTGCGCATATTTTTGGACTCACGTCTGCCGAGATGGCGGAGCAGTTGCAGTGGCCAGAAGTACCCCATTCATGGTGGTTGGCGGCGGTTCGTGAATTATTCGAAGAAGCGGGTATTTTGCTGGCAGAAACCACATTGTCAAAAGACGAGCTCGCAGATGCTCGGGCTCAATTGTTAGCAGGTACTGGGGATTTTCTCAGTTTGGCACAGGAGCATGGTTGGCAGTTTGACTTGTCTTCCCTGCTTTACCAGAGTTTCTGGATTGCACCGGAATGGGTGTCCTCACGGTATGCGACACGATTCTTTGTAGCGCCAATGCCCTGCGGCCAGCAAGCCTCTCCTGATGGCGCCGAGGCAATGGTCTTGCAATGGCTTCGCCCCTCCGAGAGTATCGCGCGGCAGGAAGCGCTCAAATTGCCTCGCCCCACATTGGAGAACTTGAGGCTTTTAAGTCAGTTTGAATCGGTGGCAGAGACTCTGTCTTATTTGGTGGAAGGTGATAAGCGTTCAATGCCAGCAATCTGGCCGAAAAAGGTATCGGGTGAGGTGCATCTGAGTGAGGTTTGTCAGCGGCTTGATGCATTGAACATTGTCTTTGAAGGCGATGCTGATGGTGCGGAGTAGATACCAGAATGACTGAACGATCATTGCGCTGTATCAAAGCCGCTAATGCGGGAGTTATGACCGGTGCTGGCACCAATACCTACTTATTAGCAGGTGGCACTATTGTTATCGATCCGGGGCCGATAGACCCTGCACATACTGAACACTTAGTAAGGCTTGCTGCGGGAAATCTAAACTGGATTTTAGTCACGCATACGCATCGTGATCATTCGCCCGGGGCGTTGTTGCTGGCGCAAGAAACAGGCGCGACTCTTGTCGGAATGCGTGCGCCCGTTGGCGAGAATCAGGATCAGTTATTTGAGCCTGATTGGGCACCTATGCACGATGAAATGTTGGAATTGGGGGATTACGTGCTACAGGCCATTCACACGCCTGGTCATGCTTCCAACCATCTGTGTTATCTCGATGTGCAGAGGGGTATTTTGTTTAGCGGTGATCATATAAATCAGGGCACAACTGTAGTGATTGCTCCACCGGACGGTTCGATGCAGCAGTATCTCGACTCGCTGGAGTTGCTGCGCCATTACCCTATCCGTGCTATTGCGCCGGGTCATGGGTCTATGATTAAAGAGCCTGCCCGCGCTATCGATAGCCTCATCCGGCATCGTTGTCAGCGAGAGCTCAAAACTTTGCGCCATCTTCGTGAATTAAGCGCTGATGGAGAAGTGTCACTGGATATTTTGTTGTCGCGGGTTTATAGCGATGTGCCGCTGTCCTTGCATCCTATTGCGCGCTGCTCATTACAGGCGCATTTGCTCAAGTTGGAAAAAGATGGGTTGGCGACTAGTCCGGATTCTCTTCGCTGGTGGGCGGCAGCTGCCGACTAACTACCGTAAACTCGGCAACCGGGTTGCCGCCAATGAGGTGCTCCTGGATGATCCTTTCAAGTACGTCGGGTGTGCAATTGCGGTACCAAGTGCCCTCGGGGTAAACCACAGCCACAGGTCCGTTGATGCACAATTGCAAACAGTTTGCTTTGGTGCGATAGATGCCACCTTGTTTGACCAGATTCAGGTCTTTTAGTCTTTGCTTAAGGTACTCCCACGCTATGAGGCTCTCTTCCCGAGTGCAGCATTTCGGCTTTGTCTGATCGCAGCATAAAAGTATGTGGCGTTTAATTTCACTGATGCCAAGCTTCTCTGCCTGTTGGCCCAGTGCCTCATGCCCTTTACTGGTGATGCGTGTTGAGTTCATGGCAGAACTATAGCGCGTTCAGTTGCGTTAGTGCGATTTGCTGGCGTTGATGCTAACCAGTCCCCACTGTGGCCCGGCGCGGAAAGGTTGAACAGCCGAAATACAGAAGCCCGCCAGTTCGAGCTGTTTGCAATATTCAGCTGAGCTCATAACCTGTTGTATTGTAATGTTACGAGCTTGCAGAAGCTTGTAGTGCAACCGCGGTATTAGTTCGTCGGTTGACCATGCTGTAAGCACTAATTGGCCGCGAGGCTTTAGCACCCTTTCGGCTTCACGAAGTGCATCCGGAATGCTGAGGAAGTGCTGTGCAGCGCTGTTGCAGATAGCAAAATCAAACTGTTTTTGTGCGTATGGGAGTTGTTCGGCCGCAGCAACTTTGAGATCCGCAGTGCACCCCAATGCGCGCCTTGCTTTGGTAATCATTGCTGGCGTAATGTCGCAACCGTGGAGCTTAATTTCAGGATAGCTATGGCTGACTATTTTAAGCAGTAGGCCCGTGCCGCAGCCGATATCAACCAGCGCTTGATCCTTTGCGGCGGGATTGGTCTTTAATAGACCGAGTGTTTTAGCCGCTGTAATTTTATTGTATGACTTCCAGCGCCGGTCATAGTAAACGGCATGTTCGGTGTACTCAGCAGTTGCGGGATTTTGGTTTAGTGCCATGATTGCTCCGGAAGATGCCGTTATGTGCGCTACATTATTGATTCTAGGAGTGCCAGCGGAGCATGTCTGTCTTAGTGTCATGATATGCTCATTGTTCAGTTGTAGACTGGTATAGATGAGCGCCGATCGCAAGGTGCAGGGGCCTCTTCTAGACTACGACAAGCTCAGTCACTTCTGAAGCTTTATCCGGCCCTATCGTATGATTGAGCGGTGTTGACGGGCTAGGCTCTACGCTGTAACTTTTTGTAACCCCTGTGCCTATTTTTCCAAGCCAGCATTAGAATGACACTCGAGTATAAAGATGCACGGTCCTTTAGGCCGTTCTGATTAGGCTAAGGCGAGATATCGTATGAGTAAGATTTTATTAATAGACGATGATGAGAAGCTAGGGGACTTGCTGAAGGAGTACTTCAGTCGCTTTGATCTCGAGCTCACAGCAGCTATTGAACCGACAGGGGGACTAAAGCTGCTTGAGTCGCTAAAGCCTGATCTGGTGATTCTTGATGTCATGCTTCCCGGTCAGGATGGATTTGATGTGTGTCGTACTATCCGCAAGACCAGTTCTGTGCCCGTAATAATGTTGACTGCGCGCGGTGAAGTGACTGATAGAATTGTGGGTCTTGAATTGGGCGCAGATGATTACATGCCTAAACCGTTTGAGCCGCGTGAGCTGGTCGCTCGAATTCAGAATGTGCTGCGGCGCTTTGCCGATACGCCTACCAGCAAAACCGAGCTGCATTATGACGGCCTTGAGATTAATACTGAACGTCGCGCGGTTAAGCTCGATGGCAAAGTGATTGAACTGACGACGATGGAATACCAGTTGTTATTGCTATTGGCTGAGAACCCGGGAAAGAACTACAACCGTGATGAAATATTGAATGAGTTGCGCGGTATAGATGCTCAGTTGTTTTCGCGTTCCGTAGATATTCTGGTTAGCCGCTTGCGGCAAAAACTTGGGGATACAGGAAAGGATCAGCGTTACATCAAAACCGTTTGGGGCACTGGCTATGTGTTTTTGGGGCATGAGGCGTGATTGAAACCTTACGACGATTTACCCATTCATTATCAGCACGGCTTATTGTGGTGTTTTTGCTGGCATCTATGGCATATACCTATGCGGCGGGGTTTGCGTTGCAGCTGTTTCAGGATAGTGACTACTTACGTCGAATTGTCGGCGCGCATATTTCATTGCATGCCGATTACGTACTAAAGGACATTGGCACCCCGCCATCTATTGCCCGTGCAGAAAGCATTACCCAGCGTATTCCTGTGGATATCCGCTTGATTGGGCCTGGTGTCGATTGGACTTCAGATGAGCGTTTTCCGCCGTTGGCTGAGATTCCATTCGGGCCGCTCTCGTTACTTGATCTGAGTAATGCAAATCGCAGCGATATGGAAGACTGGGTAAAGCAGTTGGAGAAGGTTGAGTTTGCTCGCTATGAAGAGCATGCGTATGTGAAGTTGATGCAGGGCGACTATGAGATTGTTTTTGTCTCACCGAAAATTGCTAATGAACCATTACCTATATACAACAGCACCCTTATATTTAGTGTTGTTGGCTTGCTGGTGTTGCTGGGGTGTTTTCTTGCTGTAAATTTCCTGATTAATCCTATTCAGGCAATGCAGGAGGGAACAGCGCGTATCGGCGGCGGCGATCTTGATTTTCGTATCCGAAAACGGCGCAGAGATGACCTTGGTGATCTGGCTGACGGTATAAACACCATGGCGAGTGATCTGCAGGGGATGCTTGAAGCGAAGCGTCAGCTGATGTTGGCTATCAGTCATGAGTTACGGTCACCATTAACGCGCACCAAAGTGGCGCTTGAATTTCTTGACGACGCCAAGGTAAAGCAAAGCGTGCTTGAGGATATTGGAGAGATGGAGAGCCTTATTAGCGATATTCTCGAGAGCGAGGCCCTGAATACGCGGCATGCCAGCTTACGTCGAGAACCGGCGAACCTTGTGGATATTGCAAGCCAAGTGATTGATGGCGATTTAGGTCAGCGTGGCAGTGAGCGCATTCAGCTCGACAGACCATCGGACAGCATGGATGGCGATTACGACATAACGCGTATTCGTTTGTTGTTAAGAAACTTGATTGATAATGCATTGCGCCATAGTGTCGATGGCTCGGTGCCTGTGCAGGTAAGCTTCGGGCTGATCGGCGATAAAGCATTCGTAAAGGTTGTTGATCATGGCGAAGGCATTTCATCGGAGGATCTAGAGCGGATTACCGAGCCCTTTTATCGGGCAGACCCTGCTCGCAGTCGTCATACCGGGGGCTTTGGTCTGGGCTTGTACCTGTGCCGTCGTATTGTTGAAGCTCATGGTGGCGAGTTGAAGATATCCAGCAAGCCCGGTGAAGGCACATCGGTAACCGCAATATTAAGCCCCAAAGTCTGATGCAAGTTTGCTTGCGCAGTTAACGGTGAGGTTTCGTGTGGCAGGTCTTAAATTTATGAGGGTTTTGACGGCGCCGATTGCCTGCTCCATTGCTTTTCGGCGGGAAGACGGCCGGCAGCACTATGACTTGGCTAAATACTTATGCGCTTAGCTGAGCTCTTGGGAGCCTGTGTGTTGTTGGCGGGCTGTGTCGATAGCAAGCCTCAGGTCTTATCCTCCTGGGAGGAGGGTGCTGTAAAGGCGGCCATCATTGATTTTGTGGTCGGCGCCACAACCGAGGGTGGTCCCCACTTTGTTCCGGTGGCCGATCGCATAGCGGTCTTTGATCATGATGGAACCTTGTGGGCCGAGCGCCCTGAGTATTTTCAGTTCTTAATGATTTATGAGCAAGTCCATGCTCAGGCAGCGGATCATCCGGAATGGCAAGAACAACAGCCCTTTAAGGCGGTCCTGGAGAACGATACAGAGTATCTCGAGGGCTTAGATTACGCGGCTGCGCGCACGTTGTCGGCAGCGGTAAGCGGCGGCATGACAACTGCCGACTACATGACCCTTAGTCATGATTTTGCTACCCGTTCTTTGCACCCCGAGTTCAATACCCGCTACGCAGACCTTCGCTACCTGCCAATGCTAGAGCTGCTTCAGTATCTAGAGGGGCACAGTTTTCGCGTGTTCATTGTTTCTGGCGGTGATATGGGTTTTATCCGTGGTTTTGCTGAGCTGCTGTATGGCGTTCCCCGAGACCGAGTTATTGGCTCGAGTCGGAGCAATATGTTTGTCGATGATTCACCCCTTATTCTGCGGGGTAAAAAATACGCTTCGATGAATGTCGGAGCCAATAAAGTTTTAAATATTGATTTGCATATTGGTCGTCCTCCGGTGTTTGCGGTTGGAAACTCCGATGGAGATCTGGAAATGCTTGCTTATACAGCGGCGCATGACGGTTTTGTTTTGTTACTTAGTCATGACGATGACGAGCGTGAGTATGGTTACACTAATGGTGCCGAGATTGCGCTGCAGAAAGCTCGTGCGGAGGGGTGGACTATTGCTAGTATGCGAGATGATTTCGACCCTATTTTTGTGCAGATTAATTAGCTTTTAAATGGGTTGGGTGGTTGCCGATGTTTCGATGTGTAATGGCGCTGTGTTTGTTAGCAGCTGCATTGCCAGCAATGGCGCAGCAGCGAACAGACAGTGGTGTTCAGTTGACCCCGTTTGCCGGCTACACCCTAGGTGGTGAGGTCGATGCTCGTGAAAATACTGAGCAGGAAACAAGCTATCGGCTGCAGGAATCGATGAGCTATGGCTTTGCATTGAACTGGCCATCGAAGGCGCCCACAGAATGGGAGCTTTACTATAACCACCAAGATACTGAATTGGCTAAGGGTGGGCCGGGTGTCAAGCTGGATACGCTGCAGCTGGGCGGAACGTACTTGGGGCAGGGCAGCAAACGTGCGATACCCTTTTTTGTTGCAACCCTCGGAGGTGTGCGTATAAAGCCAGAAGCCAGCGACAGTGATTATGCAGTGGCATTTACGTTAGGTGGCGGTTATAAATTTTTTCCCACCAAGCGGATTGGCATAAGACTTGAGGCTCGTGCTTTAGGCGCTTTTATCAGAAGCAATAGTTCATGGCTTTGCAGTGGTGGCAGTAATGGCGCAACCTGCGCCATTCGAACCTCTGGAAATTTACTGATACAGGCTCAGGCTAATGCCGGCGTAATTATCAGATTCTGATTGTTCTGATCTCGGCTGGAACTTGCCCGGCGCTAATGCAGACGAAATAATCGCAGACAAGACTGCAGCTGGGAGCTTGGTAATCCGCTCAGAGTTGAATAAAACCATCGGTCCCATGACCTTGTCCCCATCGTGGAGTGACAGAAGCTCGGCAGCAATGGAGTCAATCGTTGCAATAAATTGGCACAGATGTATAAATGGGGATAGGGTTAATAACGATTAAAGCACTGATTATTGGGCATCTTATGAAAAAGTTTCTAAGCAGCATCGTGGCGATATCGATTACTTTTGCTCCGCTAGCAAACGCCTGCACGGCGATTAATCTAAAAGCTAAAGACGGCACAGTTATCGCGGGTCGCACCATGGAATGGCCTGTTGATATGAAATGGACTCTAATGTCTCAACCTCAAGGGAGCCCTGTATTAATTAGTGCCCCAGATTTTCTTAATCTGCCATCAAAAACACTGTCGAGCAAGTATGCATTTGTCGGTATTTATCCAGCAGTAATAATAGGATCTCCAGCGATTCTCGAGGGGCAAAATGAAGCTGGCCTGGGTCTCAGTGGGAATTTTTTACCCGGCTTCACCGAATTTCAAAAAGTAACCCCTCAAGACGATGAGTATGTCTCGATTATAAACTTTGGCAGCTTAGTGCTTGGCATGTTTAGTACTGTACGAGAACTAAGAGCGGCGTTGCCAAACTATAAAGTTTGGTACAACCCCAGTGAGGTCAAGGGCTCGCCAACGGCACCATTGTTGCATTTTATTTTGACCGATCGCAGCGGTGACAGCATGATTGTGGAGTTTGTTAAAGGCCAAATGGTCATCCACGACAACGTCACAAATGTGCTGACAAATGCTCCAACGTATGACTGGCATATTAATAATGTTCGTAACTATCTTTCGCTAACGGATACCGCGACAACTTCGTTAGTTGTGAATGGGACTAATGTTACGGAAATTGGTCAGGGCGGAGGATTGATTGGGCTATCAGCAGATTACACCCCACCAGGTCGTTTTGTGCGAGCAGCCTATCTAAGCTATTTCGCGTATCAGCCTGATGAAAGCGGTGATGCCTTGCAATTAATGGCGCATTTGCTCAATAACGTGGATATACCAAAAGGGGTATCTAGAACTACTGTCGGCAAACAGATTGTTTCTGATTATACGCAGTGGGTTAACTTAAAGGACCTCAAGAACAATCGCATGAAGATAGCCAATTATGCGAACCGCACGAATTATATAGAGATAGATTTAAACCAAGTATTTAAATCTGGTAGATCAATGGCCTGGGCGGTAGATCAATTGCCATACCCTGATAGTGACCTTACCTCACAACTGTTAAAATAACGGACAGTACACGTGTGCGTTGAGCGGTGTTTTTATCTTCAATGCCGTTTGGCATTTGTCAGCATAATTATTCGTTCAATAATTAGGTCAGCTTAAATTCAACAAAATAAGCTATGGTCGACAGCAGCAGCTTGGGGAAGCTCTCGGGCTCAAATGGCGAGAGATGGGCTCACAGGCGAGTCCGTTTCCAACTGCCGGTGTAGTTATCAGGTTCTGGTTATTCTGTTTTAAAGACCTTCGATGCCCCTCAATAGAAATCGTAAAGTTAGCGCCTATTATTTGTGTGGTAGTGCTAAGATGCGCGCTTAATTTATATCGGGCTCGGTAAGTTTTTGTCGCAAGGGTTGTCATTCATGCCAGATTCGTTTTACCAGACATATGACAATGCCGCTGATGCGGTTGTCGAGTTGGGCAACCAGATGGTCCGTGGTGACGATTCGATCGATGTATGGGATGTTGCTAGCGGGATGTTGGCCGGAGCCATAGAGTATTGGCTGTTTGCCCGTCAGCCCTGTAAGCTCCCGTCCTGCGAAGCCTGCGAGGAAGTCATGACAGCCCAGCGCCGGTTGCGGCTTATATTGGCTGAGGTAGAGAAGACAGTCGAAGGTGCTGATAGTAACGATCAGGATCGGGATGCCCATACTGGCGCGACTTGATTTGACCTCACTAAAGAACACAGTGTGTTGGCGCCAGCGGTCGGGTGTCCCGAATGACTTTTGTATAGAGATGTCCGCATGCGGGACCTGTGGTATATTTCGCGACCTTTTTTGATTATCGAGTTGTTTAGCAGAGCACGGAGTTGTCATGCCCAAAATGTTTGTAATCGATCGCGATGGCGGTCAGCATGAGTTTGAGCTAGAACCAGGGGAGAGTATTTACGAGCCGCTGCGCGAATTGGACGCTGGCGTTGAGGCCCTGTGTGGCGGAATGTGCTCTTGTGCCACCTGCCATGTCTATATTGAATCTGATTGGGCCGCTAAGCTTCCTGCCCCTCAGGACGATGAACTGGAGTTGTTGGAAGAAACCGAAGGCTTCAGGCAAGGTGAATCGCGCCTCTCATGTCAGGTAAAAATGGCTGACGATCTTTGTGGTATGCGCCTTACGATTGCTCCTGAAGAATGATTTTGTTCGTTTCCGTGCTGAGTGGTCACTCAGGCCTTTGATTGATTTTTACCGCCCCCTGCCAAAGCGATAGAGCTCAGTTAACAAAAAGCCCCGCAATTTCGGGGCTTTTTTCTATGGTGAGAGTGATGGTTATGTTGTATTAGCAGTTAGTCAAAGATTGAGCTTTCTGTTACCAGCATGTGCGATAATTGAACCAATAAGGTTTTTGTTGTCCAAGCCATTACTGGGCTTTACTGGTTATACGTATGTTGCGGTTGCTAATACTTTTTTTCGCTGTTTTTCTGCTTTTGCCGAGCTCTCCCCCGGTTATGGCTCAAGGCAATGGAAATTTCTGCCTGAAGATCGATCAGAAAGAGAGGTGCGCCTATGCCTCTGCTGCTGAGTGCAATTCGGCAGCTACATTTACTGGCGGTTATTGTCAGCAGAATTTCCGGTTGTTGGGAAACAGTGGTGTTAAACGCTATTGTTTGGCAACGCGCAATGGAACGAGCTGCATCTATAACACTCGCAAGCGCTGTATTAACGCGGCCGGTGCGTTAGCCGAGCAGGGCGCTGCTTGTGTTGATAATTTTACGCTGACAGAAGCTCAACGCAGAAAGCTCGAAATAAAGGGCGCCAGTGATTGTGGTGAAACCGATTTCGCGTGTCAGGCTGGCGTTGACTGACCGTGGACATTTCCGCATAAAAAAGCCAAGCTGATTGATATCAGGTTGGCTTTTTGGTGATTTGCCCGTAAAAAGGTTGATTACAGCCTGAGCCCACCATCCAGTTCCAAGCAGCGACCGTTGTAGTAGTCATTTTCGAGAATGAATTCTACGGCATGCGCCAGTTCATCAGGCTCTGCCATGCGCTTAAGGGGGATGCCGGAGGCTATTTTCGCCAGTGCTTCAGGCTTCATCGCTGCGACCATTTCGGTGTTTACAAAGCCCGGTGCAATCGATGCGGCGCGAATACCGTAGCGGGACAGTTCTTTTGACCAAACAACGGCCATGGCCTCTACACCGGCTTTGGCTGCCGAATAGTTGGTCTGACCCATATTTCCCGAGCGGGAGATGCTGGAAATATTAATAATGCAGCCTCTGCTCTCTAGCTCAATCATTTTTAACGCTGCTTCGCGGCCACAGAGAAACACACCCGTGAGGTTAACATCGATAACCTGCTGCCACTGCTGCAGCGACATTTTTGCGATCAGTTCGCCATCTTTGTGCTTGATCATTAGCGCATCTCTGGTTATTCCAGCGTTGTTGATCAGCCCGTCTAGGCCTCCCAGGTCTTCTGCCACCTGACCAAACAGCGCCTCAACTTGTGTTTCATCGCTAACATTAATTGCGTAGCCTTTCGCCTCTGCGGCGCCTGCTGCGATACACGCATTCACTGCTTCATCGACACTGCTTTGGTCTAGGTCGACGAGAGCCAGCTTTGCGCCCTTGCCCGCCAGTTTCTTTGCCATGGCAGCACCTAGGCCGCGCGCGGCACCGGTGATCACAATTACTTTGCTCTTGATATCCATCTTGCATCCTTGTTATTTTTTCAATGTTTCGGCGCTAGGCCAATGGCTGGCATTATTCCAATTCTGGCTGCTGGTTGCCATACTTGCGGCATCTTATGATCATTTCTTAATCAGTTATCAGTTAGCATACTGTCTTGAAAATTGGAGAGTACACGCTTGCGGGAGCTAAATATCAATGACTGACATATTTCGACTGGACGGTAAAACTGCCCTCGTGACCGGTGCTGGTACTGGTTTGGGGCAACATTTTGCTCAGGTTTTGGCTCGCGCGGGCGCACGGGTTGTGATAGCGGCAAGACGCAGTGAGAAGCTTGCCGAGACCGAATCATTAATTACCGCTGCCGGCGGGGAGGCCTTTGCCGTGTCATTGGATGTCCGCTCTGCATCCAACATAAGCACTGCCTTTGATGCAGCAGAGTCTCGGTTTGGAGCCGTTGATATTCTGGTAAATAACGCTGGTTTAGGAGGAAAAACAGAGCTGGTGGATTACCAAGAGGCTAAGTGGGATGCTATTTTTGATACTAACGTGAAGGCGGCCTGGTTGCTGTCAACTGAATTGATTCGGCGTTCTAGACAAGGCGACTCATCCTCTATTTCCATTGTTAACATAGCGTCGATATTGGCGGTGGGCGCTAAGTTTGGCTTAGGGCCCTATATGGCCTCTAAGGCAGCAATTGTTCAGCTTACCAGGGCAATGGCATTGGAGTGGGGTGATTCGGGTGTCAGGGCTAATGCGATTTCGCCCGGGTACTTTCTCAGCGAGATGACCGAGGGCCTGTTTGATACACCTGAAGGTCGAGCGATGCAGGAACGGATTCCAGTCAGGCGTATAGGTGACTTGCATGAGTTATCAGGGCCGTTGTTGCTATTGG
>Ga0206677_10000677_pt1 | contig 32452 bp, 32 predicted proteins | sample M130m12015metaG_FD_155475 | JGI IMG/M metagenome (GOLD analysis project Ga0206677, IMG submission 155475) | Ammonia-oxidizing marine archaeal communities from Monterey Bay, California, United States - M1 30m 12015 | ecosystem: Environmental > Aquatic > Marine > Intertidal zone | place: USA...
TTTAGAAAAAAATCTACCAACTCTTTGCTAGAATTTATTTCATGATTATTCTTCCCAAATAATAATTTTTGATAAAATAAATCAAAAGTAGGAGAACCAATCCATATATGCCCACCATTCACCACCTTTAAATGAATCACTTTTGTATCGGAATTGTCTTTATAGAAAATATATTTTTCGACAGTTGTACGATCTTTTTTATGAACATCTTCGATATTTTCAACTACCATTTTATCTAACTGATTGTGTTCAGCCCAAAAGTTAACTGAAGCCATTGTACTCAAATAATATCTATCATATCCATTATATTTTTCCAATCTATCTTTGGTACCATGAATATGAATTAAAGGAATTTCTCTACTTATATTACACGACCTTTTTTCATTAATAATGAAGTTACCTCCAACAGATCCAAATGCAGCTATTTTGTTTGATAGTCCGCACATAAGCTCGTATGAAAACTCTCCACCATTTGAAAAACCACAAACATAGATACGATCAGAATCAATATTATATTTCGAAGTCACTGAGTCAATAAGTGCATTTACAAAACCAATATCGTTTTCATCATTCATCATGCCTTTACCTATATTCCACGATTTTTTAATTCCTTCTGGATAAATTACTCCACTCCCGTTTTGATGGGCATAATTATCCATTTGTGAAAACTCTTGTTGCTCAATTGCATGACTTGAAAAACCATGAAAATTGATAATTAAAGGAAAAGGTTTTGAGGTGTTTTTAGGAAATGAAAAATAGTATTCTCTTTTATTTCCATCAAAATTAATTACGCCTTTTTTAGTAGCTATTTTATTTTCTGTTACACCTAATAGAAAAAACGAAATAAAAACTAAAAAAAGTTTACGCATAATTAAAATAGTTCATTTGTTAAACAATGAACTGAACCTCCGCTTAAATTAAACTGAAATACTTCAGTTGAATCAAAAGTTATTCCATTAAATAAAGTAAATTCTGATATTGGTTTTTGATTTAATTTTTTACTTCCTATGAAAAGTCCTGGAAGTGTAAGAGCATTAATTGCTGTTCGAAAGCTCAATGACGAGTTGATATTTTGATGCTCAATTTCTATAAGCTCCCATTGATTTGAAATACAAATACTTCTCAAATCATTTATTTCGTTATTATTGAAAACTTCTCTAGTCTTTTTTCGATTCATTTAAATAAGAAATTTCAGCACATCATGTCAGCCGCAGAAATTGCAGGAAGAATAGTTGGCTTAACATTAGCTGTAAATCCCATTGATTCAACAAATCCAACAGACGCTGAAACTAACTTGTTGGATTGATAATTCTCGTCACTGTTAAAGTCTAGATCTATGGAATCGACTTTTATTCCTCTCTCTTTTAAATAATTAGCAACTTCTACAGACCTAGTAGTTTCTCCCCATAACTTAGTCCACATATCTTCAATTTTAGGTAATCTTTCTTTGTGATACAAAAAATGGCAGCCAGTATTCCCAATATGAAAAAGTACTGTAGTTGCATAATTGGTGTATTTAGAAATATTTTGGCTATCACAACCAACATGAAGTTTTACTGAATAGTTAGAGTTCTCTATTAAATATTTTTTTACGTAAGACGAAATTTCGTAATCCGTACTGTCTAACAATTTATTAAAATACATTTATCTAAAATATAGTTAAATATTTTAATATGTAATAATATTTAAAGTTTAAAATTATAAATTATGAAAAAGAATACCCATTAAGAGGTATTGAAATTGACTTCTTTTTATTTTAAATTTATTAGAAAATTTCGGATTGGAAAATTACACGCTTAGTCTTTATATAATTACATTTATATTAAGAGAAAAATCATAATAATATATTTTATGAAATTAAAATTAATCTTTGGGTCGGATACAGGAAATACAGACTTTGTAGTGGGAACTTATTTGTTGTATTTGTTAAATTCTTTTGATGTTGAAGTAACCGAGGTTCGTAAGCTTGTTGAAAAAGATTGGATAGATAATTCACTTTTTATTTTAGGGGTTCCAACTTGGTATGACGGTGTTTTACAAAGTGATTGGGAAGATTATTTTGATGAATTTAAAAAAATAGACTTTACAGAAAAAACTGTTGCGATTTTTGGGTTAGGTGATCAAATAGGCTATGATGAATATTTTGTTGACGGAATAGGAATATTGGCTAAAGTAATTCTTGAAAATGGGGGTAAGGTCATTGGTAATTGGCCTACAGAAGACTATAGTTTTACAGAATCAAAAGCTTTAATTAATAATGAATATTTTTATGGTCTCCCAATTGATCAAGACAACGAGGACGAGCTTACACTGGGAAGATTGGAAAAATGGGTAGAACAACTTACAAATGAAATAATACATAGCTAAAATTAAGTTGCTTTTAAAATTAAATAATTAGGTAAACTTAACTAATAAAAAAAATTATATTAAAATGAATTGTATTTTAAGAAATTAAACTGCTAGCATTAATTTAATTAAGAGAAAAACTATATTTACAATTATTTTAAATAACCAGTAAAATGAATGAAAAACAGAAAATTGAAGAAATTGATTTAATCAAATCATTTTCTTATTTTGGAAAAATAATAAATAGACTTTTTTCTATTAGTGTTAACATATTTATTGCATTTGCTAATTTAATTATTCGACTATTTACTATCATTAAAAAAAAGTTTATCTTTTTTTTAATCTCAATTATTTTGGGAGTTTTTATCGGGGCAATTTATAATGGGGTTGGTAAAGTAAGGTATAAAGCTTCTTTTACTCTATCACCTCAATTTGGAAGTGTTCATCAGATTTATAAAAATATTGAATATTATCAAACCCTTATAGATGAAAAAAACTATAAAGAATTAAAATCCAATTTAAACTTGAGTTTGAATGAAGCAAAGTCAATAAATTCCATTTCAGTTAAGCCTTTTACTAGTGAATTTACAACTATGAAAATTTATGCAAAATTTACTGATTTAGCAGATTCTATTAGTGGAATTGAATTAAACTATAATGAATTCAAAGAAAAATTATCATTCGAAGATTATCCTTGTCATATTATTTCTTTAACCTTAGACACAGTGTTAGTTCCTTCTGGATTGGCAAATTCTATTGTTAATTCAATTTCTGAAAATAAATATTATTTAAGCCGTCAAGTTATAGCTCTTAAAAACTTGGAAGAAGAGAAAGCTTTGATTAATCTTTCTATTGGAAAGCTTGATTCGATTTTATTTTTTCAAAGAACAGAAAAAAGTTTTGAAGAAAGTGTAAAGAAAACCTTAGGAACGCAAATTTATATGGAAGACAATCAAAATCAGAAAATATATTCTGAATTGTTTTCTAAATATTCTTTCTTCAATAATAATCTTTTATTAATTAATTCTAAGGTCAATGGATTTAAAAATATTGTAAACATACTTTCTACCTTCCCAAAATCAGCTAAAAAAGAATCTTTGTCTTTGCCTTATTTGTCAGTTTTTTGTTCAGTTTTTTGTTTTTTAATTACATTAACTATGATAATGGTTTCTGAAACAATAAAATTTTTTAATAACAACCCAAATTTTAAGTTCCAAAAAGTTGATTACAAATGAAAGTTTTGAATTTTAATGTCGTCTGATTTTACTTTATACAATATAAATATTATTTATTATAAAAGTGATTTTAAAAAATTATGCTTTTATATTTAAAAAATATTGTAAAATTGGAACAAAAGAGAATTTTAATTTGATATATAATCATTTTAAACTCTTTTTTTATTATTGATTACTATTATTTATTGGAAATAAACTTTATGACTAGCTTTCTAGTACTTGTTTTTACAATAACTTGCTTATTGAATTATCTATTCAAAAACAAATATCCATTTTCTTTGCTTTTTAGTTTTTACTGGCTCTTAAATGTTCTAATTTCTTTTTTATTTTTTCCAAACTTTATTTTTTCCAACTTTTTACTGCTCTTTTTATTACTCTCTTCCATTTCAATTTTCATAGGCGAAAGAGTTGGAAGTTTTACAATTATTAAAAATAATAATTCTTTATGGTTTAATCTTTCATTAATTAATAAGATTTTCTTTATTGTATTTATATTTTCAATGTTATTTCCAATAATAAATTTGTCAAATTATGGATTTAATTTATTTGATCTATCAAGTCTTAAATCTCTTTTGGAAATTAATAATAAAATTGCTGCTTTAAGATATTCAGGAAAAATAGAAAAGACTTTTTTTGGCCAAATACTCTTATCTCTAACTTATTTATTGCCATTTATTGGAGGCTTTTTATATTTTCATTTAAAAGAAAAAAAAATAATTTTCTTATCTATTTTACCACAGCTTTTAACTATGTTATCTCAAAACACAAAAGTCAGCTTTATTGCTGCGGTCCTTATTTTTATAAGCTCTTCCATTGCGTGTAACATAATTTTTTCTAATAAAATTTTAACTTTCACTTTTAAAAAAATAATTTCATCCTCATTAATTGGTTTATTATTTTATTATTTATTCATTTTTTCATTTGCAGCTAGGCGAGGAGAACTAAATGCTAAAGTAATTTCAGAGTCCAAAAATAAAATTGGTAATTATATAGCACATGTCCCTGCACTAGATGTCTATCTCAACAGTGAAAAAGTAATAAACTATTCATTTGGATTAAAAACATTTTATGGAATTTCTAACTACTTAGGAATATTAAAAAGAAAGGGAGGTATTTTTACTGATTTTATAAATTTTAAATCTGGAGGTAAAAAATTCAAAACAAATATATTCACTGTTTTCAGATTATTGATTGAAGATTTCGGTGTTATAGGTTCTTATATTTTTTTATTTTTTTCTTCTCTTATATTTGGTTTTTTTCGTGTTAATAATATAAAATTTAAATCTTTTTCTATCTGCTTAATTTCAACTTTTATTTTTTTTATTCTTTATTCATTTGTTAGTAGTGTTTTTGCATATATGTCTTATATATTTAGTTTTATTATGTTTTTTTTAGTTCTTAAAATAGGCTCTTTTAAATATAAAATATAATGGAAGCCAGTCTTAGAAAGGAATTAATAATTTCAGTATTTGTACAATTATCTATAATGATAGTTGGTTTAACTGTAAATAAGCTTATTAGTATTAATTTTGGAGTAGAGGCTTATAGTACTTATAGTGTTTTTAAAAATTTAGCAGCAGTCCTTTCTTTTACAATACTTTCTGGTATGGGTATTGCCCTCCCAAAATTTTTATCAGTTTGTAAATCTAAAAATGATGTCTTTTCATACCTTTTTTCTGCTATTTACATAGTATTATTTGTTTCATCAATTCTATTTTTATTGGTTTGTTTTTCAGGAGATTATTTAAATGGTCTAATATTTTCAGTAGGTGATGAGTTAATTTTTCTATGTTTTTATTATGGGTTAGTCATTGCCTTTTCATCACTTATATTTGCTTACCTAAGAGGCGTTAATAGAATTATTGAATTTTCACTATCTCAATTATTTGTTCAAATTTTGATTTTAATAACTGCATTCTTTTTCAATAAAAGCCTCAAAGAATACTTTTCGTATTGTATTGGTTTTTATACTCTATTTAATATTCTTTTCTTTTCTAGAGAATTAATTAAAAATAGTCAGTATTTAAAATTCTTTTTTACTTATAATAATATTAATTATGTAAAAAAATTATGGTTTTATGGATATAGTAGATTAATTGGTGATGTTTTTTTATTTTTATTAAATACCATTCCTATCATAATAATTAATAAAAAATTTGGCCTTCTTTCAGGTGCATATTTTGCTTCGGCCATTATGTTATCGTCTCTAGTAAAGCCTGTTTTTTCATACGTTGGAGTTATACTTTTGCCCAAAATAAGTAAACTGAATTCATTAAATCAAAAAAAGGAAATAACTGACATGGTTAATAAGTTTTTATTCCTATTTATTATAATTTCAATAATGGCAATTCTTTTTATTTTTGTTTTTAAAAGTTTATTGTTGACTTTGTTTTTTAGTCCCAGTTTCATTTCAGCAAAAGAAGTAGTGGCATTAATATCATTATCAATTTTACCACATTCAGTATATCTTTTGATTAGAAATGTTATTGATGCAATATCAAAAGTCCCATACAATACTTTCACAGTTATAATTAGTTTTTTATATCTAACAATTTCATTATCGTTTTCTAACTCCTTATTTGAAGCCTCTATCCATTATTGTATAAGTTCTTTAATTTTAGGAATGGGTAGTTTGATTTTTTGGTATAAATTAAAAATGAAATTATGTCTTTAACTAAATTTGACTTTGTATATGTAGTGTTGACTTATAGAAATACAAAAGATTTATCTTCTTTTTTTATAAATAATACTATTACTGACTCAAAAGTAATAGTAGTAAATAGTTTTTATGATAAGTCTACAGAAGTTGAATTTCAAAGGATTTCAAATGAAAATTTGGCTGATTTTATAAATGTTGAAAACTTAGGATATGGTAATGGTAATAATAAGGGGGTAGAGTTTGCCATTAATAATTATGAATTCAAATTTTTAATTATTAGCAATCCTGACGTAGCTATTATTAAAATGGATAAAAAATATCTACTTAATTCCCCTAAAAACATTATCTATGCTCCAAAAATTTTCACCCTTAAAAAAAAGAATCAAAATCCATATATTTATAATTTCAGCTTTAATATTAGAAAAGTATTTTATTTTGCTTGTATTAAAAATATAACATATTTAAAATATTTTATCTTTTTTATTAATAGTGTTTTTAGAAGAATCTTTAACCTTTTAGTAACTTTTTCAAAAAAGGATTTTTATAAGATTTATAGTTGTCATGGATCGTTTATTATCATTGGAGAAGAAGCTTTAAAATTATTGAAGAATCCATTTTACAATGATATGTTTTTATTTAATGAGGAACATTTTTTTGCAAGAAAAGCAAAATTAAATAAGATAGATATTAGGTATCTTCCTCATAAAGTTGAAGTAAAACATTTTGAAGATGGCAGTACGGACTTAAATAATAAACAACTTAAAAGTCATATGTCCGAATCTTATATTAAATACTTTGAATACTTCTTTAAATAAAATTTTTAAACTGTTTTTGATTTAAATTCTAGAAGTGTAATTGGACTATTAAAAGAAAAGATATTAAATCTTTTTAATAAAATATTAAAATGAAAATTATAGATGAAATTATTATTCATACTACAGAACATTTTGATGAAAAAATATCTGCTTTTGAAAATCAAACTTACTTTTTCAAAAGTAACATAAATAAGAGCGTAATAGTAAGTAAAAAAATTCTTACTGAATTATTAAATTATTAGTTTTACTTAATGAGTAATTTAACAAAAGATACTGAACCATTAGTTTCTATTATTTCTACCCTTTATAATGCGTCCAGATTTATTAATGATACATTCAATTCAGTTTTTAATCAAAATTACGAAAATTGGGAGTAGTTAATTATTGATGATTGCTCTACAGACAATACCGTTAATTTAATAGAGTCTATCTATGGAAAAACAATATGGTTAATTTATTTAGATTAGATCAAAATAGCAGTGCTACAATAGCGAGAAATAAAGGAATTGAAAAGGATTCCCTGTTAACAGTTAATACTAAATAAATTCTAAGAGAACGTGAAAGAACTTGTTTCAATAATAACACCATCATATAATTCAGAAAGATTTATTTCGGAAACAATTAGTTCTATTATAAATCAAACATATATAAATTGGGAGTTATTGATAACTGATGATTGTTCAAAAGATAACACTATAAGTATTGTTAAATCATTTCAAAAAAATGATTCTAGAATTAAATTATTTGTTCTAAAGACAAATGGTGGTGCTGGCTTAGCTAGAAATAACTCAATAAGAAATGCAAAAGGGAGATATATAGCTTTTTGTGATTCAGACGATCAATGGAAAATAGATAAAATTGAAAAACAATTAAGTTTTATGAATCGAAATAGTTTAAAATTTACTTATTCATCATATGATGTTGTAGATGAATTTGGCTCTTTTAAGTCGGTTATAGAAGCTCCTAAAACAATTTCGTACAAAATGCTGTTAAACAATAATTATGTGGGTTGCCTTACAGCAATTTATGATAGAAAATTATTAGGGAATCTTTATATGAATGAAATAAGAAAGCGTCAAGATTGGGCTCTCTGGCTAAATATCATGAAGATGTTAAAAACAACAAAGGGTATGTCTGAGTCACTAGCAATTTATCGTATTAGATCAAATTCTATCTCCACAAATAAAGTTGAAATGCTAAAATATAATTATCAAATTTATAATATTGTCTTAGGATATAATCATTTACTATCTTTTTTTTTAATAATTAATTATATATTTCAATATCTCATTAAAAAAATAAAAAAACAACATTAGGAGCTTCAGGTTTTAGTTTTTTCTTGTGATAAGTTAAATTTTAAAACTGTAAATTAGTTAAAGCTAAGATTACTTAAAGAATTTATTAGTAACAATGAAAAATATTATAATTACTGGAGCCTCAGGGTTTTTAGGTGCAAAAATTTATAATTATTTCAATTCCAACAATCTTGTTTGTTCTGTAGGTAGATCATTAAATAACAATGTTATTTGTGATTTAAGTACTAATATTCCTGTGTTTTCGAATATTTTTTTTGATACGGTAATTCATTGCGCAGGGAAAGCACATATCGTCCCTAGAACGCAGAAAGAAGTGAATGAATTTAATGAAGTTAATTTTGTAGGCACTAAAAATTTAATAAAAGGCATAGATTCAATACCAAAACTTCCAAAATCCTTTATTTTTATTAGTTCGGTCGCAGTTTATGGTGTTGATGAAGGTATCTTAATAAATGAAGAGCATGTTGCTAAACCAAAAACACCTTATGGAATAAGTAAAAAGCTTGCTGAAGATTACATAATAGCATGGGGTAAAAAAAATAATGTAAAAATATGTGTAATTAGAGCTCCTTTAATAATTGGTAAAGATCCCTTAGGTAATTTAAAATTTATGATAGATAATATTAAATCTGGTAGATATTTAAATATCGATAAGGGACGAGCTAGAAAGTCAATGGTTCTCGCAGAAGATATTATTTCATTTATTCCAGTATTAATTAAAAACGAAGGTATTTATAATCTAACTGATGGATGTCATCCTTCTTTTTTCGAACTTTCTCATTTAATCGCTAAAAATATTAATAATAAAACTGTTCATAATATTTCAATTACTTTTGCAAAAGTATTAGCTAAAATTGGAGATTTTATTTACTTTTTTTTTAAGATCGAAATGCCTTTTAATTCTCTTAAACTAAAAAAAATAACTGCGTCGTTAACATTTGACGATTCTAAAGCAAGAAAAATCGGATGGAAACCGAATTGTAGTTTGTCAAAACCTTCTTTATGGTTAGATTAAATATTTAATTTAAAGAATTATAATATTTTAAAAATATGTTAAATACTAAAAGTTTTATAAAAAAATTGAATCTTATGACGAAAAAAAGGAAACGTTGTTCTGATGAAAATTTAACTTACGAAATTTTAGCAAAAAAAATTTAAATATTATTTTAGAAAATGAATAGGTTTTTTGCTCTAGTGTTGTTTTTGTTTTTAATCCCTTTATTTATTGTGGTTTCAATATTTATATTGGTCGAAGATGGGGGACCAATTTTATTTTCTCAAAAAAGAGTTGGTATTAATTATTCATTTTTTAAAATGTATAAATTTAGAAGTATGAAAAAATCAACACCAAACGTTGCAACTCATCTTTTAAATAACTCTAAAAAATATTTATTAAAAGTAGGAAGAGTAATTAGAAAATTAAGTTTGGACGAATTGCCAAATCTTTTTAATATTATTAAGGGAGAAATGGTTTTTATAGGCCCAAGGCCAGCATTATATAACCAAGATGATTTAATGAAATTACGTATGGAAGCTGGAGTAGATAAATTAATGCCAGGTCTAACTGGTTGGGCCCAAATTAATGGTAGAGATGAAATTAGTTTAAAGGATAAAGTAAAACTTGAAAAATACTATATGGATAATCAATCTTTATATCTAGATATTAAAATATTGTTTTTGACCTTCAACAGTGCTTTTTTAAAAAGTAAGAATATATCACATTAATTATTTAGAGAAATATAATGTTTAAATTATTAAAAATATTTTCACAAGGCTTGTGCCTGCCATCAGATACAAATATGCGAGAAAATGAATTTAAAAGAGTAAAGGAAGTAATTAGTAATCTATTGAAAAATTAGAATGAAAATTATAACAATAGTAGGAGCAAGACCTCAATTTATTAAAGCAGGTGCATTAAGTAGAGAGTTCTTAAGGCATGTAGACATTGAAGAAATTATCGTCCATACTGGTCAACATTTTGATGAAAATATGTCAGATGTGTTTTTTGAACAGATGAGCATTCCTAAACCTAAATATAACTTAGCTATTAATGGCTTGGGCCATGGAGCTATGACTGGCCAAATGCTTGAGAAAATTGAAAAAGTATTAATTCAAGAAAACCCAGATTGGGTTTTGGTTTATGGAGATACCAACTCAACAATAGCAGGAGCTTTAGCTGCTAAAAAATTACATATAAAAGTTGCACATGTTGAAGCTGGGTTACGATCTTTTAATATGTCTATGCCAGAAGAAATAAATAGGATCCTAACAGACCGGATTTCAGACTTATTATTATGCCCAACCGATACCGCTGTTGATAATTTAAATAAAGAAGGTTATAAGAATTTAGATATCTCCATTTTGAAATCTGGAGATGTTATGCAAGATGCTGCAATGTTTTATTCAAAAAAAGAACAAGCTCCAAATTTTAAAATCCCAGAGGAGTTTATATTATCAACCATTCATAGAGCTGAGAATACAGATAATGATAAAAGATTATCTTCTATTCTTTCTGGACTAAACTTTATAGCAAAATCAATCCCAGTTATTTTGCCTTTACACCCTAGAACAAAAAATATCATCAAAAAAGGCAATTTTGATATGAATAATTTAACAATTGTTGACCCTGTAGGATATCTGGAGATGGTTTATTTACTTCAGCGATCTAAAATAGTAATGACTGACAGTGGGGGCTTACAAAAAGAAGCTTTCTTTTTTAAAAAACCATGCATAACATTAAGAGATGAAACAGAGTGGGTAGAATTGGTTAAATGTGGTTTTAACACCTTGGTAGGAGCTAATGAAAAATTAATAAAAAATGCTTTTAAAAACCAATCTTATAATATTGATTTTAATGTTAATTTATATGGAAAAGGAAGCGCTTGTAAAAATATAGTTGAAAAATTATATTCCTTCAAAAAGCAACCTCATTAAATTACTTAAGACTTAGTTCAAGTTAGAATACATTTTAGCATAATAAAGCATTTGCTCTACAAAACTCTGATTGTTTTCTATAATTACATCTAAAATTTCACCTTTATCATCAATTTGTAATTTAAATACTGGATTGACAAATCCACCATAAGGTGCCTTATCTAAAGGTTTGGTTCTTTCTAAAACTTGAGCGTGAACTTCTTGATCAACATTAACACCATAAGTTTCAACCAAATTTTTACCTGCATTATAATCTCCTTCGGATTTAATTCTTTGAATCTCTCTTAAAAGCTCTCCAAAAAGAACTCTTAGTTTATCGTAGTCATTAATTTCATAATATATTTTATTTCCTTTAAGAACCTTTTCAATTACATTTTCTTTACTTCCTTTTTCTATGGCCCAAGAAGCGACCAATTGCCTATTTTGCATGTGTTCTTCTTGAATTTTATTTCCTAAGTCTATTCTAATTAATTGCGCCAACATACCGTTACGTATATAATTGTCGTAGGAAGCCTTCCCAACGTCCAATGTGGTAATCAAAGCTAAGTCTATAAGCATAGAGTCCATTAAATAATATAAGCCCACTAAATCGGCTCTAGCTTCTTCTAGGGTGCTTGCATAATTTTTTAAAGTTTCTGATGGCTGGCCCACTCCTTGGTTTATTTGACCAGACGCATGACCTACTACTTCATGCAATGCAGTATGCAGTTTCCCTGCTAAATATCCGTGCTTTTTAGATAGTTCAATTTCTTTTTCATCATGAGCAAATTCCTCTAACATTCCTGGACCAGAAGCTTTGTCATAAGCAGCAATAATATTTCCTAAACTAACAGATTTCGATCCATGTTCTTCTCTAATCCAGTTGTTGTTGGGTAAATTAACTCCTATTGGTGTAGATGGAGAAGCGTCTCCTGATTCACTCGCTACTTGAACCACTTTATAACTTACTCCTTTTACATTTTTTTTCTTGTGACTTTCTTTTAATGGAGAATTGTCTTCAAACCACTGTGCATTTTGTGTAACTACTTGCATTTGCTTAGAAGCTTCAAAATCTGTGATTTGTACTATACTTTCATATGAAGCTCTTTTTCCAATGGCGTCTCCATAAGTTTCTATAAAGCCGTTAATCCAGTCAATATCTCCATCTGTTGACTTTGCCCAAAGAATACTGTATTCGTCCCAAGTTCTTAAATCTCCCGTTTTATAGTACTCTACAAGCTTATCAAGCGCTGCTTTTTGATCTTCGTTTTCAGCAACTTGACTAGCCAATTCTAAATTATAAATAATTTTGTCAATTGCTTTGCCATACTTCCCCCTAGATTTCCAAACATCTTCAATTAATGAATCGTTGATTAAAACCAGTGAAGAATTCAATCCATATTCTATCGGTCTAGGATCTAGAGTATCTATTTTTATATTGTAAAATTCTTCTACCATTTTTAGTGTCACCCCTTCACCATAAAAATTATTTGCCGAAGCAACTATCATATCAACAGTTGGGTCTTTAACTTTTCTTTTACTATCTGTTTCACTATTAAAAATTATATTTTTGGCCTCATCACTAATTATAGCACCTGTTTCATTTAAAAGACCATCAAAATATTCTTTACTGAATTTAGGAGTGAATTTTTCCATTCCATAGTGGTGGTGAATTCCATTGGCAAACCATATTTGCTTTATGTAAGTCATAAAAAAATACCAATCGTCAGTTTCTTTATCCCCCATGAAATTTGCAACTATAGATTCCAAACAGCGTCTTATTTCTAAATTAAAAGCATTATTCTGATCGTAAATAATATCTCTTCCGCTAAGGCCAGCTTCAGATAAATAATAAACTAACTTTTTTTGATCAAGTGATAACAGATCAAAGTCTTTAATGTCATATCGTAATACTTGAACATCTGCAAACCTATCGACTTGTCTATCATTAGGTGCTTGTCTAACAACTTTAGTTATTTCTTGGCTATTATCTTGACTTTGATCGTTACAAGAACAGAATACGATTAAAGAAAGAATTAGAGTAATAAGATTTATTTTTTTAATCATTTTTTATTTTTTAAAATAGATAAGTATCAGCTCTTTTTTAGTGTCATTATTTCATCAATAGTAAAATCATTGTTCTTGGTGAAAGTAAAAATGATTTACATAAATGTTTTATAAAAATATAGTATTCTTTTGAATAATAAGCACTTGCAGCTATTGTAAAACTTAATCTTGAAAATTAAGAGTTTATTTAATGAATTTATATTATTTGATAATGGGAAGCTTTTTTAGAAGGAAATTAAATTATTGTTTTATAATTCATCAATATTTTTAATTTAAAAATTCTCTTTATGTGAGAGTTCTTTAAAAGAATCAAGTTTCTACAATCAAGGGTTTTAACTTAATAGGGGGGCTTATTATACATTAATTTGATATTGAGTAACAATTGTATCTCAAGGTCTTACAACTAAAATTTAATTTTAACATGATTAACAAAAGCTTCCACAAGATATTAAAGGGGACAAAATGTTTAAATGTATTACATTTAATAAATTATAAAATTATAATAGATAATGGGATTAAAACTTAACAGAACCAAAAAAAAACATTTTTTATTAAGTTTCTTATACCGGATAAATAAATTGCTTCCTTTAAATTCGAAAAGAAAGCTTAAGTTGCTTCTGGATTTAGAATGGATATTTTACAGATTAGCAAGTGAAGAATCTGCAAAAATATTTCCTTATGAAAACCATCCTTCATATCTGTATTCAAAAAAATTTTTATTAAGTAAGATAACTAAAGATTATGCAGTTTTAGAAATAGGCTGTGCTTCGGGTGGTATTTCAAATTACATTGCTAATAAAGCAAAAAAAGTAATTGGCATTGACTATGACGATAAACGAATTTCACAAGCAAAAAGACTTTATAAAAAGAGTAATTTAGAGTTTGTAAATGGAGAAGCAAGTAAGTATTTAAAAAATAATAATGAAAACTTCGATGTTTTAATATTGTCTCATATTTTAGAACATTTAGATAATCCTAAAGATTTCATTTTAAAGTTTAAAGGGTTTTTTAAATTTATATATATCGAAATCCCTGATTTTGACAAAACTTTTTTGAATCAATATCGTTTAAAAGTTTCTAACGAATTGATTTACTCTGATTCTGATCATGTTAATGAGTTTGACCGAGAAGAAATTAAAAAATTAGTTGCTGATGCTGGACTAAAGATTTTAAACGAAGAATTTAGGTTTGGATTACAAAAGTTCTGGTGTCTAGTTGAATAAAAAAGCTTAAATTAAATAATAACAAATTCTTGATTTTAGGTATTCGTATTTTTTTTATATGAGCTAGGTAAAATTTTGCCAAAGAATTACTTCCTAGATATTTGTTTTAGCCATATAATTACATCATTGCATTAGTTCATAAAGCTTATAAAAAAAATATTAGATATTTAAGAGCTATCAAAAAACGTCGTTTGAAAATAAAACTAGGGAACCATTTAAAGATTCCAAAAAGTTTCTTGTTTCTAAATTAAAAGCATTGTTTTAATCGTTAGAAGAGAAGGGTAACTTTATAGAAAGAGTTAGCTGTTTAAAAACAGCTATTTTAATAATAGTAAAATCATTGTTCTTGGTGAAAGTAAAAATGATTTACATAAATGTTTTATAAAAATATAGTATTCTTTTAAATAATAAGCACTTGCAGCTATTGTAAAGCTTAATCTTGAATAATATGAATTAGTTACATTATTATTTTCGAGAAACTTTTTTATTTCATTGTAAAATGCAATTTGATCTTTTAAAAGGGCAGTTGTGATTTTATGTGACATTGACTCATTTAAAATCCTGTAATACATTGGAGAATCATTAATTAACTCAATTTCTCCTTGTTTTAAAACTTCTAATAGGAAATATTTATCTGCACTACTTTGTAAGTTTTTATTGAAGGTAATTTTATGTTTTTTTATAAATTCAGTTTTAAAAAGATATGAGGAGGGGCACGTTATAATCCCATCATTAAACTCTAAAATTTGAGAGGATTTATTCGCTGCAAAATGTTTTTTATCTTCTTCAATTTTATTTTCCTTCCCATCAACTAAAACTACATTCGAAGCACAAGCAATTGCAGATGATTTACTAAGTGTGAAAATCCTTTTTTCTAAAAAACTTGGGTGTAAAAGATCATCCGCATCTAAAAAGACAATGAATTCGCCATTAGCTAAAATAATCCCATTGTTTCTAGAAGATGATACTCCTTGGTTTTTCTGCTCCACTAGACGGATTCTATTATCTTTTATAGTTTTAATAATTTCTGAACCTTGATCTTTTGAACCGTCGTTAATTACAATAATTTCAAAGTTTTGGAAAGTTTGAATTAATACAGAATTTATGGTTTCCTTAATATAGCTTGATGCGTTATAACAAGGGATAATAATTGAAACTAAAGCAGATTTCATTTTGAGCAAATAGCAAAAAAAGTTTTACATTTTTTAATTTCTGAAATATTGTTAGTCATTGTGTAATCTTTAGAATTTGGGTAAATTGACTTTTGACCAAGAACGTTAATAATTTTGTCTTGAAATGAAATGGGTATTTTTCTAATCCCTCTTTTGTAGAGTAGCTTTTCAACATAAAATGCAATGCTTTTTTTGTTTTTATATCGATTATACTTTTGTCCAAATATTTTATAAGAATTGAAATGTTTATTAACAATTTTATAAAACTCTTCATAGTTCCATTCTTGAGTATGATAGGGATTAGTCACAAGACCGGTTGGACTATTTATTTTGACATTAGGTGTAGATAAATAGATTATTCCATTTGGTTTTGCAACTCTTTTTAATTCTTTGATCATTTCATTAAACATTGTAGTATGTTCAATTGTTTCAAAAGAAACCACTACATCAAAAAAGTTATCCTGAAACTCCAGTTGTGTTCCATCCATAACTTTATAAGTTAAGTTGTATTCTTCCCAAGCTTTTTCACATAAAGAAATTGCTTCTGAAGATAAATCTCCACCAAATACTTTGCCCGTTGAATGAGTAGATAATAAATGCGTTCCAAATCCTGATCCACAAGCAATATCCAGAATTATTGCATTACCCGATAAAGATTTTACAACTTCTTCGTAACGATGAAGGTGCTCCCCCCACCAAGGGCTTATTTTATTTATCTCTTGTCTTTCTGATGCCATAAATTTTAACTAACTAGCGTAAATTGTTTTATCATATAGTTCACTAAAATAAACCGCTAGAGGGTTGAAATTAGGCATAATTTAAACTAAGTGGTTTAATTGCATTCTCTGACCAATTATCAATTGCAAATTTATAAATATTTGCAGATAATGTTTTTCTTAACTCTAAATCTTCATAAGTTTCAATAATCCCCGCGGCTAGTAATACGTAACTTGTTTTTTCGACGCTATAAAAATTTAATTTATGTGTTAAAAAACCTTTTATCCAATCTATATTATAAGCAACAATTGGCAAGCTACACAATGCCGCCTCTCTTAATGAGTGTCCGGTTAAAGGAGATACAAAAATATCCGATTTCATTAAATATTCAGGTAAATCCCCGTTAGATATAAAACCTAATAATCTCACATTATTTTCAAGGGAATGTTTTTTTATTAGGGTTTCTAAAAACTTTTTATCGGGTCCTGTTCCGATTATTTTAAGCTCTGAATTTGGATATTTAGAATTGACGATTTTAAATGATAAAATTAGATCTTCTATTCTTTTAATTTTTTTAAGCCTACCTACATAAATAAGTCTCAGTTTTTCTTCACCATTTTTAATGACCTCTGCTTTATTTAAATTCTTAAAGCCCTTTAAAAATGACGGAAAAATTATAGATTCAGGAACGGCGTTCAACACCTTTAATTTTTTATTAATTATTGTACTCTTTTTAAGTATGTCAACAAAGCAACCTGTATTAGCTGCGGCAATAATTGTGTTACATGATATATATCCTAATTTGATAAAGATCTTTTCAATCCAAATAGGAATTATAGCCGAAATGGATTTATTAGTTAATTTGTACATCTCTTCCGGAGAAGTCAATGGTATTAGAGAGACTTTAAATTTAGTTAACAATTTTAACGGAAATATCATCCACCAAAGCCATACTTGCTCGTACGTTACAAGCTGATCTGGATTTACTTTTAAAACGAAAAGTAACAGTTTTATTGGAGATAAAATAAGATCAAATTTTTGATGGCCTGTTGCATTAACTATATAAGAGGTTTTACCATTTGATACTGTCTTTTTTTTTCCACTCAAGGAAAGGTGAATTACTTCATCAAACTCTTTTTCGTATGTTTTAAGAAACCAAGAGTTGCTAGTTTTTGTGAGGTCATTAGTGTTTGGTCCTCCAAATAAATTAAAAATAATTAGTTTCTTCATAGGACTTCTTTTTTAAATGTTGGAAGGTTATATTTTTTAATTGAAATAAAAGCGGTAATTAAAAAGCAAAAACTATAAGTTATAAGTGTAGCGTATGCAGCTCCCATTGCATTAAACATGTTTACTAAATAATAATTTAGAACAAGGTTTAAAAACACAGCAAACACAGTAATTATAGATAAATAACCAGTATCCTCATTGTAGTGAAAATATAGGCTAAACATTTGATAACCGTTAAACATAACAAAGGAAATGGAGATCCAGATTATATACTTTAACCCTCCAAGATAATCAGTGTTAAACCATTGGAAAATTAAAGGGGAAATGAATTGTAATACTAGAACAAGAAGAAGTGAAACTAAAAAAAGTAAATAATTTATTTTCATTGTTTGCCATTTAGTATTATTAGTAGACTTCTTCATACTTTCAAAAAAATATGGAGAATAAAACTTTAGGAAAATAACACAAATAACACAAATAAGATTTCCAAATTGATAGCCTATAGAGTACAGCCCGACATCGTTTAAATTAGAATGATTTTTAATAAAAATAAGGTCAGACTGATCAACAATTACTCTTCCGAGCCCATGAATAATTAATGGTGAACTAAATAAAATAGCTCTTTTTAATAAATTAAAATTTACTGAAAAAGATAATAGTTTTGATTTAAAAAAATAATGCAAACTAATAAATAGTATCATTGTTTCAGCTGCAATCCAGGAATAAATTCTTCCTTCCCACCCTATCTCAACAATTGAAATTAGGATTACCGTAATGAAAACTTCAATGAAGATTTTTAAAAGCATAGTGAAAACATACCTTTTAACTTGTTTTTTTTGAATCAAAAAAATAAGGTAAGAACTATTTAGAGAAGAAACCAAGCTCAATATTCCAATTTGGAAAACATGAAATACTCTAAAGTCATCTTTGATTAATTGAGTTAACGAAAAGTAAAAGAAAATAAATAGTATAGGAAAAGTGATAATAGTCCAATAAAATTGTGATGAAAATAGCGTTTGAAGTTCTAATTTATTAAGCTTGTGAATAGCAACCCTTAAAAATTCATTAGCCCCTAAGCCAATTAAAGGGACAAGCAAGCTGGTATAAATATTGAATAACCTTATAAGCCCATAATCTGCTGGGGATAAATAATTGGTTAAAAGAGGCATGAAAAAAAAAGACAGCCCCATGCTTAAAAAAGTTATTGCTGATAAAGCAGAAAAGTCCTTGTATTTTGAAATAATTGTGTTGAGATTCATTTTTTTACACTAAAAAAGACATCAAGGGGGGTAAATGAAATTTTAAATTGCTTATAAGCCATAAAATTAATAGCATATTGTTTTAAGTGATAATTAATCTTTAATAAAAACTTCATCAAGCCCCCTTAGAATATAACCTTCAATAAGACTAGCATTCCTTTCTATGTCTAGATTGAGAAAGTGTTTTTTTATCATTAGTTCTGGCTCATTGATGCCAGCCATTGCTCTAAAAGAAGTTGTACCTGAATACCTAGGATTTATTTCAAATAAATAAACTTCACCATTAACATATCTACATTGAATATTTAGTGGGCCTGTAGAGCCTAAAGAACTAGCAATCTTTTCACATTTAGACGTAATTTCAAGATACTTCCCAATTCTTCCTTGACTAATTCCAGAACTGATAACTAATTCTTTTCCAAGTGATTTATTGTCTGTATGATTAGGAATCTTTATTCGACAACCTAGGCTTCCTTTAATCATTCTTTGAACAGCAATCGAATTAATAAGATTTCCATCAAGATCAGAAAGCACCCCTACTGTATACTCTTCATCAGGTGTTCCAACATACTCTTGAGCAATAAATTTTATATTTTGTTTAAGCATTTGACTACAGAAAAAACGGAGTTCTTCAATTGACTGAACAATATATGTATTTGCTGACCCGCCTCCACCAAGATAAGGCTTAAGCACCAAAGGAAAAACCTCTATTAAGTTACAGTCTTCAAGACTGTTAATTTGGTATGTTTTAGGATATTTAAATCCATTTTCCTTTAGGAAATCAATAGTCTTAATTTTGTCCAAACATATAGAAATCACATTACTATTATTGATAGGCAGAAAAATCCCTAACTCAGCAAATCTATTTCTATTTTTAGACATTTTTAACAATTCAGGTTCCGAACCATGGAATAAAACTTCAACTTGAAAATGGATACATTTTTCAATTAAAACATCTATGTAAGCAGGATCACTAGCCGGTGGCAAAATAAAAGATGTATTTACTTCTGTAAGCCCCCTGCTTAGCAAGGAAACGTCAGCACCAATTATTTCAAGTGGAATTTTAGCAAGTTTTAAGGCTTTTAGAATTTGTTCGCCATGTCCACCTCCACCAATTCCCGTTACTAAAACTTTTGTTTTTTTCATTTTTTTTTCCTTTTTAAACAATTCATTACAGACTCATTAATCTTGCCTCTATATAGTTCCAAAACATAGTCTTCATCAAAATTTAATCTAGATTGGGTTATTTTATTAGATACTGTATCAAAAATAGTCATACAGCTTGAATTACCTATGTCACGAGGCAATCCTGCAGAACCGACATTTATCACAGTAGTTTTATTTAATCTTTTTACAAATGGAATATGAGTATGTCCTAAAAAAACAAAGTCATAAGGTAGTTTATTGAATTTTTCATTTACATCATTTTCGTAAACGTAACCTAATAAAAAATTCCATGGACTTCCATGAGCAAACAATAAGCGTTTATTATCAAATGCTATTTCATCAAATACCGGTAAATTACTTAGATATTTCCTTAGATTAGGAGTCAATTTTTTTCTTTCATTTAAAAGCTGATATACTTTTTCTTTTTGTGGATTAACTGGGAGTAAACCAAGAACCATTGCATCATGATTTCCAAGTACTATTTTTATATCTCTTTTTATTAATTCGTTTAAGATTTTCATCCCATCTGGCATGTATCCAAAAATATCACCCAAAAAATAAATCGTATCAACGGTTTCTTCTAAAAATTTTAAACAAGCTTTGAAAGCCGGCCAATTACCATGAATATCAGAAAACACCCCTATTTTCATAAACCACTAAATTAATTTAACAACGCTATCATTGTTTAATGCAAAAACAGAACCTTTGTAATTGTCAGAAATTAGTTTTGACATAATATTTTTATGATATATTGGGTTTAATGTTAATAAAATAGTTTCATATGAAGATGCTTGTTTTGATGAATATGGCTTTACTATAAAATTAGATTTTGGAAAGTATTTACCTTTTAATTTCAAATTATCGTCAAAAACAACATGAAAATCTAACTTGTCAATGACTTCAGAATCATAAATCATCCAGGCGAGCATTAATCCAGAGCCATAAAAACATAACTTTTTTGCTTTTATACTTAGAAAGGCATCAATACTATTTTTTTGCTTTACTCGATTTCTAAGATAAGTTTGATAAATATCAATTTTAGAAGCTTTTATTTCTACTTTATGTGATTCAAAATTTTTCTTTTTGAAAACAACACAAATGCTTTGAATAGATTGATTTTCAATACTAACTAGATTAAAATTATTTGTTTCCGCTAACTCAGCCATTGAAAACTCATTAAAGTATTGAGAGTGTTCGTGAGCAAGAAAAGAAGGTATTCCATTTGAGGTAAACTCCAATATGTTGGGCACTTGCAAATAAAGCACTCCGTTATCGCTAAGGTCATTGTAAACTTTCTCTAAGAAAAAATCTAATTTGTTAACATGTTCTAAAACAAATCTAGCAACTATAATGTCATATTTTTTGTCGAAAGAAAAATTTTGATAAAAGCCAGAGATAATTCTTTTGTTCAAAGGAATATTTAACGGAGAAGGGTCTATACCATTACAATTTAAATTAAATTGATCGAAAAATTCTAATTGTTTTCCAGAAGAACACCCAATTTCAAGAAGCTCTAATTGGCTTGCGGAACTGAAATTTTTTCGAAATGAACTTGCAAAAAAATCTTCAAATGGTTTTCTATAATAGAGATTCATAGACTCAAGGTCATCGTATGGGTAAAATTTATAATATTCCCCATAAATTAAATCTGCATAATCTTTACTAAGCTCTTTAGTGAAAATATGACAACACTTATTACAAATAAATGAGTCTATCTTATCGGAATGAATTTTATTTTTATAAGCAGAACTAACAGGAAAGATCAATAATGGTAAGTTATCTATGGAATAAAATTCTTTGATATCAAAACTTCTACAAGCCGGACATTTATTCATTTTAAACTAGTTGTTTTTAAGCCAATCGGCAGTTCTTAATATTCCTTCTTCTAAATCCACTTTGGACTTAAACCCCAGCAATTCAAAGGCCTTATCTACATTTGGAATACGAAGTTCAATATCTGCAGATAATGCTGGTTTAAAAATTATCTTTGATTCAGATTTTAAAACTCTACATACTGTTTCTGCTAAACCTAGAATTGTAGTGATTGCTCTAGCATTTCCAATATTAAAACTTTCGCCAATAGCCTCGTCTCCTTTTAAGCATTTCATAATGCAATCCACAAAATCGTCTACAAAGCACCATGCTCTTATTTGATTTCCATCGCCATTGATATAAATATCTTCATCTTTTAAAGCTCTTTTAATAAATATTTGAATAGCTCCTTCTCCAGTTTGTCCTGGTCCATAGACATTAAATGGACGTACAGTTATAGTTGGTAAATTATATTGTTTGTGATAAGCATGTGCTAAGTGTTCTCCTGCCAATTTGCTAACCGCATAAGTCCATCTTGCCTCACCAGCACTTCCAGCAACTGATTTGTCTTTTTCCGAAGATTTATAGGCCATTGATCCAAAAATTTCAGATGTGGAAAAGTCAATGAATTTTTCAGAAACTTTATTAATTCTAGCCGCTTCAAGTGCATTTGCTGTTCCAATCATATTAACTCTCATTGTTATTACTGGTTCTTTGATAACAGTATCAATCCCAGCTATTCCCGCAGCATGTATCACTACCTCAGCGCCTTTCATGCTTGCGGTTAATAATTCAAGGTCTAAGACATCACCTTTAATGATTCTAATGTTTTTATGGTTCGCATAACCTGAATCAGTTAAGGTGTCTCTATGGAAATTATCATATACAGTAATTATATTGTCCTCAACTAATTGTTGAATTAAGGTATTTGCTATAAATCCAGCTCCGCCGGTAATAAAAATATTTTTATTTGTCATTATTTATAATTCAACTTTGTTTATTTCTTGGACAATATAGTTAATTTCTTCCTTTTGTAAAGACTCGTAAAGAGGAATTACAAGTCCATGATTATATGCATACAAAGCATTAGGAAAGTCCTCATTACAATTCATACCGTATTTTTTTTGATAATATTTCATATGGGGAATGCATTGGGCACCGTAATTAGTTCCTATTCCTTTTTTCTTTAGCGAATCCATTAACTTATCTCTATTTAATCTTTTATCAATTAAAATATGAAAAGATTGCCAAGAGTGTATTTTTTCTTGGGTTGCAATTGGCAAGATTACGTATTCATTTTTTATATGATTTAAATAGTAACTAACTATTTCTTTTTTTCTCTCTAATTGGTTATTAAACCTTTTGAATTGAGAATTTAATAATGAAGCCTGAATATCAGTAAGCCTATAGTTAAAGCCTGCTTCAGAAAACTCCATTTTTTCATTTTCAATTGAAACTCCATGATTTCTCAAAGTTCTAATTTTTGAGGCCAAAACAGGGTCACTCGTTGTAATAATACCCCCTTCACCTGACGTAATAGCTTTTCTGGGGTGAAATGAAAAAGATCCAGCATGGCCAAATGAACCAGTGAATTTATTGTTTTCTGTAGCTCCTAATCCGCAAGCAGAATCTTCAATAACAAATAAATTATGTTTTTTAGCTATTTTGACGATTTCTGAAATATCACAGGGTAAACCAAACTCATGAACTGGAATAATAGCTTTAGTTTTTGGGTTAATACTATTTTTAATTTTAGATATATCTATATTGAAAGTTTCTAGTGAAATGTCTACAAAAACAGGTTTGGCCCCTACTAATTCCACTACGTTAGCTGTGGCAATATAAGAGAGGGCTGGCACTATAACTTCATCCCCTGGCCCTACACCTAAAGCAATTAGAGAGAGATGCAGTGATGCAGTTCCGTTTGATACAGCAATAGCTTCTTTACATCCAACATAATTAGCTATTGATTCTTCTAGTTGTAAAACTTCTTTGCCCTGGACTAGCATTCCAGACCTTAAAACATTACTAACTTTATCAATATCTTCTTCTGTTATTTTTGGTCTAGCTAGTGGTATTGAAAACATAGCTGATTACTTTTTTTAGATATCATTTATTGTAAAATTAGTATTTAAAAGCAGAATTGAAGAAAATCTATTCTGTTTTAATTTTACCCACTTATTCAGCCTAGTCTAAAACTGTTCATTCACTTAATATAAGTGGGCTAATTACTTTAAAGCGGAAGAATGATTATTCATTAATCTATTGTGTAGGTGACATAGAGTATTATAAATTAAGATTCTAGGACAACCCTTTTGCAAATTTTTTACTAGTTATCCTTAAATATTTTCTTATTTACTATTACTTTATATTCAACGTTAGAATTTTTTTTAGACATTAGTAGTTTTCGAATAAAGTATATACAACAATTATTATTGACATTACCTAACAACTAAATAGCCAAAATCACTTAACAGTACAGAAGAATTTAGAAACCTATAATTTATTTTATATTTTAAGTTATTAGTTGAAAGACCTATTTTTTTTAATGAAAAAGAAAGTGGTTCACCAAAGAGAGTTTTTTTTAATGAAATTGTATCAGAACCAAAACTTATAGAAATAACTCGCAAAGGAAATAAATTATTCGAAGATAATTCTATGTTAAGTAATGAGTCTTTATAAGAAATAAGAGAATTGATATTTGATGACTTTTTACTGTTTTTTTTCACCTTTTCAATTCTTTTTTTAATTAAAGAAATATCAAAAGTAGTTTGAAAGTTTTGCCTAAACAAACTAGGTTCTATAGTTTTAATAGTGTCAATTTTTGTTTTAATAAACTCATAAATCTTATTATTGTGAGCAAGGTTAAATAATTCTAAGCTGTAGTAATAAAGAAATTTATCAGAACCCAGTAGTTTTCTATATATAGGGTAGGAGTGTTCATCTGTTAATAACTCATTAAAAAACTCATTGAAACCATCAGTTACATTAAGTACGCTAGTTTGTTCGCCCAACAAAAATCTTGCAAAATTATTTGGATCCCAGGCGACAGGTTCAAATAAATTTGAATTGGCATTATAAAAAAGCCTAATGTTTTGACAAAAATGAGAATGATGTCCGGCAAAAAAGTCATTAACAGCAACGAAAGAGGCATATTTTTTAACATCTAGAACAGAATCAACTTTTATTTTGCCAACATTCATTAGGTGGTATTTTTCAATGGCTTTCCCTAAAATAATTTTTTTAGTATGATTTTTAGTGATTTTATTGTATTCATAGGGTGAAATTTTAGGATTTTTGTTTGGATTATATTCACCGTTTTTATCATAACAGTCACTGTGAGTTTTAAAAATTATCCCATCTGAATAATTGTGGTAAAGTTCAGCATTAAAAGCCTCTTGAAAAATATAAATGCCATTTTCTGTGGAATTATTCTTTAACTTAATAAATATAAAATCATTGGCTAAAAGTTTATTTTCTTTCATAAATTTATAATACAGAAAACCATAAAACCCATGATTTTCAAGCGTGGGTCTGATTAGTGAAAACTTTGTTTTCCCAAAACACAATCCTTCCTTTAGATTAACTCTAAATGTAGCGTCCTTAATTCCTTTATTAAAGTTCGAAGGCATATCTCCTCTTATACGAACTTTTGCTTTTAAAGAATCACCATGCTCATTAACAATTGTGGATTTAACATATTTCCATGTAGACTTTCCAAAGTTTTGATTATTTTTTGAATTTAGCTTTTTGTAGATTTGATTTTCTAATAGTGAAACAGAAGAATCTGACAATACAATTTCAATTTCTTTTACAATTTTGTTGAATTTATTATTATTAAATATAAAAGCTTTAGAAAGGTCATTTTTTGTAAAGTGTTTTAATTTAATAGAGACATATTCTCTAAGACTATTGTCTTTAATTAAGACATATGATATAGTGAAAATAGGCACTATTAACGATATTGAAAAAAGTAATATTAGAAACCGCTTCATTTTTCTATTTGATTATGATTAAATATAAAACTAGCAAAATTATATTTTACGATCTGAAAACTGTAGATATGTTTTTTTTCGAACTATGTATATAAAAGAAAAAAAGAAAGGCATTAAGGGTATTTTGTATCTTACCAATGCTCCAAAATTGGTTCCAGCTATGCCAACACCAAAGGCAAATAATAAAGAAAAGACAAAACAATAAACCAAAAAAGGATCATTAACCACAATTTTAAAAAACTTAAACGGGCCTATTCGAAAAAGGGAATAAAGGACAAAAAATAGTAAAATAGTATTTTCAATAGCAGAAACAACCATAGTTGGACTCCCAATCTCCCACGGCAAGGGCCTAAAAAGAGCGGTAAATATAGCTAATGGAGCAGAGCTCAATAGGCCACTAATAGACCCATCTATTTTCTCCAATTTATAATTATTACCACCATAATGCCATTCTCTTAGTAAATCATCTTGTGTAATTTGCGCCTTTCTTATGGCCCCTTCTAAACTACCATAGACCCCCATTGAATCAGAAATACTATTAAAAATTAACGCTCCAGAGCCAATAAAAATTAAAATAAGCGCAGGGAAAACAAGAACTCTAATAACTGTGTTTTTAATATTTTTTAAATAACTATTATTAACCCAAAATAAAAAACCAGGAATTAAACTAATTAAGATGTATGATTTACAGTTTAATATCATTAGAACATTGAGTATTAAAAATACCACATTCCACAACACTTTTTTCCGGGCTATAAAGATGTAGAAAAAACTATGGGTGACCCAGCAAGTTGCTCCAAGCATATAGCTGTCCTTCATAATACCCCCTCCCCAAAAAACTAATGAGGGCATAAACAATATTATATATGCCAATGCTTTAGTATGTCCAGGATACAAAATATTAACTAGACGATAAAACTTCCAAATGCCGATATAGGAAAAAACACTAGTTAAAAAGCTAGTAATTAAAAAGCTTTTAGACCCTAGAAGATATAAAGGAGCAGATAGCCTACAAACTAAAAAGGTGTTTTTATTAGCAAAGTAATGTGAATGTGGAAATCCAGTTTCATAATTAAAACTACTTAAGGAGTTAAAGTAACTATCTGTATTAAACAAAATCGCAAATCCTTTTGAAAAATCCTGAACAAGTAAATTTCCAAGAGCTTTTGCCCCTCTAAAATAAGCAAGAGTATCTCCGCCACCATAGTAAAATAAGTAGATTGAAATAAACGCACTAACACCAATTATTTTAAACCAAAGGCCTTTTACAAAATATTTGTATTCAGGGTACTTATTAATATTATTTAATTTTATTAAACGGGCTATACCGATAATAACAATTAAGTATAATGGAACTAATATTAAATCTTCAATAGAAATCATTCTTAGCTTTGCTTTTCAAAGTTCTTTGTGAAGCTAATTTAGAGTATTTTTATTAATTGAGATAATTTTATATTGTATATATTAATCATAAAAGTCTTCATCAAGAACTTTAGGGCAACATTTGGAATTGATTTTTCTAATTTAGATTCACAATATACCAAACTATAAATTAACTAAAATGAGTGTTTTTTGATTCTAATTATAATTGGTAAAGGGCTTAAAACCCATCCACCAGGCTCTTGAGTTTTATAGTTTTTAAAATCTCTTCCGAATTTTCTTTTTCGTTTAAATAAATACTAACTTTTTTTTGTTGTCCAGCATCTAAATCGAAAAAATTTTCAGAAAAATTCTCTTGGCTATTACAGGTGATATTAATCCCTTTTGCAAACTTTTTACAAGTTATTATTAAATCTATTTTATGCTCTTTCTTGTTTACTATTGCTTTATACTCAATTTCAGGATTAGCTATTTTTAAATCTTTAAATGGCAAAAAGTAAACGTTTTTGGATGAGATTATTTTCCCTTTTTCTTTTAATACTAATTTTAGATAACTGCTTTTTTTCTTTTCATATTTTGGAAGTTCGCTTTTAAATATTGTTAAAATAGCGCCTACTTCAAATGGTTTGAAACTTACTTGCTGTTTCCAGTTTTGTAAAATGGAATCCCCTTTAAATGGTATTAACGAAATTTCAACTTCTCCAATAAAAGGTTTTTTTAAGTCTGATACAACACTTACCTGTAAATTACTATCTATAAATTCATGACTAATAATTACTGGCTTAAATGCTTTTTTTACATTATAGTGTAGGGCTTTCCATTTGCCGTAATAATCTATTCCCGACCAAGAAGCCCCTGGCCAACAGTCGTTTAATTGCCAGTAAAGAGAGCCCATACAAGTAGCTTTATTTCGTCTATGTGCTTCAATGGCAGTTCTTATTCCATCTGCTTGTAAAATTTGACTTATATATAAAAGAGATTCGAAATTTTTTGGCTTTTTAAATTCTCTATTCATATACTCTTCAATAGTTGCATTCCCAATACTAGATCGTTGGTGGGATTTCATAACTTCAGAATACATATTTGTATCTTCAAGACTCGCAAAATTCTGAAAACTAGAGAGTTCTGTAAAAGACTGAAAGCCATACTCACTCATAAATGGTGATATTTTAGAATTAAAATTTTCAAAAGGCTCTTTACCCCACCAAACTCCCCAATAATGGGTATCTCCTGTTTTATAAGTTTCTGGAATACCTTCTGCTGCACTTGGTGAAGAAGCCCAATAATCTGTTCCTATATTGTATTTAATTTCTCCATGTTCTGGATGAAAGTCATAAACAACTTTTGGTAAAATATGATGGAAGAGAGTATCATAATCATGCCAAATTTTATCTGCTATTTCTTGTGATTGTTCTTTTATAGCTGTCTTCTCCCAACCCCAACGTTTCCAAGCTGCTAAGTTCTCGTTATTGCCACACCAAAGAGCCATACAAGTATGTTTTTTAAGTCGATTGTAATTGCCTATTGCTTCCAAACGAACGTTTTCTAAAAAATTAGAATCTCCTGGATACATTGCACATGCAAACATAAAATCTTGCCAAACCATAAGCCCCAAAGAATCACAAATTTCATAAAACATATCGTCTTCGTAAACTCCACCTCCCCAAACACGAATCATATTCATATTAGCATCAGCTACTGCTGATAGTAATTTTAAATAGTCATTATTGGTCACTCTTGGAAGAAAAATATCTTGAGGAATATAATTTACTCCTTTAGCAAAAACGGGAAGGCCGTTTACTTTAAAAAAGAAGTTGGGGGCTTGAGTAGAATCTTTAACTTCTAAAGCAATTGTCCTTAGCCCTAGTTTTTGATTTGCTAACCTTTTATTCTTTTTATTTACTAGCTCTACCTTAAAATCATATAAATATTGTTCTCCCATTCCCTTGGGCCACCACAGCTTTGGATTGTCAATTTTAAAATGAGAGACATGCTTTTTTTCTCCAACTTCAAGTTTTAGATCAGAACTGTAAGCTATGGAATCATTTAGTTTAATTATAATATTGGCATTGGGGGTTTTTATTGAAGATTCAATTGTTGTATTCACAGAAATATAAGCAAGGCTATCAAAAGTATATTTAATATTAAAATCTTTAATTCTAAAGTCGTTCCAGCTAATTAAACTAACAGGGCGCCAAATTCCAGAAGTTACTAGTCTAGGGCCCCAATCCCAACCATAATGATAAGCTGCTTTTCTTGTAAATATATTTACTCGCTTTCCTCCTTCTACTTCTCCCCTTTCTGCTTGATCGTTAGCGGAAACTGGAATAATATAGTTTAGTGAATTGTATAGTTCTAATCCTTTTTTTATAGGTGATTCTAAAACAATTCGAAGTGTGTTTTTTCCTTTTTTTAAAAATGGTTTTACATCTACATTGTAAGTTCTGTGCATATTATTAGACTCGAGAATAATACTGTCGTTTAAATAAACCCTAGCATAAGTATCTAGTCCTTCAAATATTAATTCATGATTTTGAAGCTCGATTTCATCTTCGCTAGTCTCAAAAATATTTTGATAAATCCAATCTTTTTTATCTACCCATTGTACTTTACTTTCGTTTAATCTGTAATATGGATCTTCAATAATACCATTGGTCATAAGATCGGTATGTACACAGCCAGGAACAGTTGCTGGAAACCATTTATTTGAATTTTTTTCTTGGAAAGTCCAGTTTCTATGAAGTTTTCTTTCTAAAACTGAGGATTGAGAAAATAGTATTGGAGGGGAAAACAGAAAAATGAAATAAGTCAACAAAAACTTTTGCATCTTTAAATATACACAAGCAGATTTAAATTGTTATTGTCTTAACTTGAAAAGTAAAAATAACATCTCTCTGTTAATAAAACCCTTTTTAATTTAACTCAGAATATTTTTATAATTATAATTTTATTTGAAATTTAAAACTAAAAACGATGAAAAATAAAAATTTATTTAAAATTATGAGCTTATTTCTAGCAATAGCTTTAAGCAATTTCTCTTTTTCTCAAGATGAAAAAGCAACAGAAAGTGAATTTGCAGATTATGCGGTAGGAATTACAGGAAGCCCCTTTGGCGGAGCTATTGGTTTTACCCATAATTGGAATGCAAAAACATCATTTCAAGCTGCTATAGGTGGTTTTTCTGGAACAGCACCAATTAATCCAACTATTGATGGGGTAAAATATGACGTAGACAATTCAACTTCTTGGATGGGAATGTTTATAAACCATCGACCATTTGAAGATAAAGACTGGTTTAGACTTGGAACTGGAATTGGAGTTGGAACAATTAAAAATACTCTTAGTTCTGGTGAAAGCACCGATACATATCAAGCAAACTACGTAGGAAATATAGTTGGGTATGTGGGTGTAGGTTTTGGAGGCCGTCCCAAAAAAGGCTTAGTATATAGCCTTGATCTAGGGTTGCTTTCTACAAGTGGTGCTAATGTTACTCCACTAAATGGTGGAACAACTGAAACAGCGGCTAAAATTGCTGATGATAGTTTCTTTGGAGCACTTCTTCCAAATATTCAATTAGGAATTTCTTGGGGATTTTAAATCATCTGTAAAATATTAAACATAAAAAGGCTATCCGTTGGTTAGCCTTTTTTTTATGTGAAAGAAACTATTTATTTATACTTTTCTCTCAAATAGTTAAATTTTTCATTGAAACAAAAATTTAAGCTTTAGTTTGAAATCAAGATCATTTATGTATTGCTTTTATTTTTTAAAAGTAACGATTAAAATAGAGTTTAATATTCTTTTAATAATTTATATGGCCATGAAATACATAGGCTATTATTCTAAAATCTAGAAATTTTAAGAAATTAAATTAATAAGATATTTTTTTAATTTAATCTTTGCATTTATTATAAATAAAAATATATTTGAGTAGCTTTTAAGTAACATTAAAAATTTAATATAGAAATCAATGAAAAAATTATTTACTTTTTTGACTATGTTTTCTTTCTTAAACTTAACATCTCAAGAAGTTGTTTCTTCTCAGGGTGACTCTTATGCCGATTCATCTGCTAGCATAGATTATACTATTGGTGAGGTAGTTACTTTTACTGGAGCAAGTGTTGAAAATAACCTTACCCAAGGATTTCACCAAACCAACTGGGGTTTTGTGAGTATTGAAGATCACTTACCAACCTACCAGGCTATTATATATCCAAATCCAACAGAAGATTTTTTAAATATTAAAGCAAGTTTATATGAAGATGTAAACTATGCATTGTACGATGAAATGGGAAAGCTTATTTTACAAGGCAGGCTTTTAAGTGAACAAACTGCTTTCGAGGTGAGTCCGTTAGCTACTGGACGTTACTCCCTAGTTTTAAGTAACTCAAAAGAGAATTTAAAGACATTCAATATTATTAAAACAAGATAATACAAAACCTATGAAAAAGATACTACTATCAATTTTTACAATAGCCGCAATGGCACTTTCTACATTTGGACAAGCACCAGAAGGTTTTAAATACCAAGCAGTGGTTAGAGATGTAGGAAATGCAATTTTAGTTAACCGAGCAGTTGGAATACAGCTAACAATCCAGCAAGGATCTGCAGGTGGAACGGCGGTATATACAGAAACATTTGCTCCAACTACTAATGCATATGGTTTAGTGAATTTAGAAATAGGAACAGGAACTACATTAGACGATTTTACAATCATAGATTGGGCAAATGGAAGTTATTTTATAGAGACTGCAATTGATGCTACAGGTGGAAGTAACTATTCAATAATGGGAACCAGTCAATTAATGAGTGTTCCTTATGCATTATACGCAAAGACATCTGGTAATGGTGTAGGACCAGCAGGACTTAACGGATTATCAGCCTACGATTTGGCATTTTCTATAGACAGTACAATAGGAACAGCACAACAATGGTTAGCATCTTTAACTGGACCAGACGGATTAGACGGAGCACCAGGTTCAGATGGACAAGATGGCCCAATAGGACCACAAGGATCTAATGGTTTATCTGCTTATAATTTAGCCTTTATTGCAGATAGTACTATTGGAACTGAATTACAATGGTTAGCATCTCTAAATGGAGCAACTGGCGCACAAGGACCAGCAGGAAATGACGGACAAGACGG
>Ga0206677_10000688_pt1 | contig 32240 bp, 26 predicted proteins | sample M130m12015metaG_FD_155475 | JGI IMG/M metagenome (GOLD analysis project Ga0206677, IMG submission 155475) | Ammonia-oxidizing marine archaeal communities from Monterey Bay, California, United States - M1 30m 12015 | ecosystem: Environmental > Aquatic > Marine > Intertidal zone | place: USA...
GGCTAGAAAGGTTACCGATCTCCCACCATTCGCGGGATTGGTGATGGAAAATGAGGAGCTCGGGATAGATGCCGAAGGTAAAGCTGCCATCGTAGTCGATCGACCCGCAGGCTCCGCCGGTAGGGAAGCCGTAATCGGGCGCCAAGGAGGGGGCTTGTTTTTTCAGAGCATTATCGAGAGCGAAGGGATTCGAAAGGTGGCCACGGATGATTTCGGTTGGCCGTGCTCCGATGATTGAGATTGGAGGGGTGTGCTTGGTAGGGAGATTGCCTGCTGTGTCAAAGAAGACGAGACCCGGGAGGTGCGCTAGGCCTTGCGCCACTGCATCCGGTCCCGCAGTGATGGCGGTGGGTCTGGGTGTGAGGTGGGTTCTCGTTTTCATGAGGGTCGGGCTCGTTGACATAGCCAATCCGTTTTCTTAAGCTTGCCTCCCTGATGAAGAATTCACGAGTTTCCCGCAAGCCCAATTTGGGCATGTTTCATATCTCGTGCTGGATAATCGGGCTAGTGGCCTTTGTGCAACTAATGTCAGTGGGTGTTGCTTTGGCCTTTAAAAACCAGCAGATTCCTCAACCTGGGGAGAGGATTGTGAAGGAATACGTCGTTACGCCTGGTCCGCCTTCGGCTCTTGTGACAGCGGCCGACGAGAAACCCGAGCCGATTGGGGCGCTTCCTCCAAAGCCGATCGCAGTGGTGCTTCCAAAGCCGCTTCCTGAGTCGAAAGAAGTTTTAACGGATTTGGAGTCGATAACAAAAGTCGCTGAAGAGGATGTCCTGAATCTTCCTCCCCCTGTTTTGGATCCGATCGTCGAGGCGCTCTTAAAAGATGCCCGGCAGGCACGGGTGGAAGGTGATCTGATACAAGCATTGACAAAGTTGCAGGAGGCCGAGCTCAGGGAGCCACGTGATCCCAACGTCCTCTATAGTCTTGGTGCAACTTACGAGGCTTTTGGGATTTTTGACAAAGCGCGAGACAATTATTATGAAGTTTTTAATCTGGGACCAAACGCTGGATCGCTTTTTGAGAAGGCGAGTTTCAAGGTCGCGCAGGGTTTAGTTCCTGACGTTAAAAACTTAGCTTGCTTGGGTTGGGGCCGAATGACTAATCCGATCCAAGAGCAAAACGGGGAGCGCAGGACTTTAATTTTACCAGTGGAGGTCGATACTAATAAAGATTTTGACCCGATGTTGTTTACTCCAAGGGTCCGGTTCTACGAGGAGGTGGATGGTAAGATCGGGCAGGCCATTATCCGGCAGGGAGACTCTGGGAGCGAATGGGTGACTGGGACTGCTGATTGGAAGGATGGCGAGGAAATTGCCGAAGTGTGGTATTTTGTGCCGGATCAGGATCCCGCGACTGGTCTCCTCTTTGGGCAACGAAAGTTTTACGGCTTTGTTGCCGAGCTCTATTACGATGGGCGCTTGAGCGATATTCGAGCTCACCCACGCACCCTTCTTCGTGAGGGTCTGGGTGAATCAACGATGGAGGAGCTACAGCGTGATCTTGATAACCTTGATGGGCTTGATCTTGAGGATCTAAGTGAAGGAAATTCTCTTTTGCCGAAACTTAATTTACCCTTCCGAGAGCCTGAAGCAGAGCTAGGCGGAGGGAATTAAGTGATTCCCCTAGATAATTCTCGAGAGATGACATCAGGCGTGACGCGCAAGGAAGGAGACATCCTAGGGGATTATCGCTTGGGGCACGCTGTCAGCGAAGGGCGGTTCACGCGCACATGGGAAGGAGAGCAGCTCTCGATGCAGAGGCTTGTTATGATCGAGATGTTGCGTAGCAAGGTCATGCGGCATCCGGGGGTGGTGGATTCATTCATCTCCGATGTGCGGGCTAAAGCCATGGTCACTCATCCTGGAATCGGAGCGGTCTATGAAGTTTTCACTAATGATGACGATATCTTTTTCTCTAGGGAAAAGCTGGACGGCGATAGTCTAGAATCGTTGTACCAATCAGGAAGTCGGTTTTCTCCTTTTGAGATTGTTATTTTACTGGGTCAGATTGCAGAGGCGATGTGGCAGCTTAAAATTGAGGAGGTCGCGACGGTTGATTACGAACTCCACCATTTCGTGATAGCAGGCAAGGACGAAGTAAGGGTCATGAATTTGGCGGTCAAGGGTGCGCGTGATGAACAGATAGAAACACGAACGAAGCAATTATTAGGCGGAGTTTTCAACGCGATGACGAGGCCGGGATTGCCAGGTGCCACGAGGGTGAAGTCAATCTGTGACTTTATGACTGATGTGAATCGGCCAATGCCTCTCACCTGGAAGCAAATTCTCGAGTTGAGTCACCAGGTCCGTGATCAACTACAAGGCAGAAAAAAGATTGTTCCCACCGTGGCAGGATCTTCGGGATACCAGATGAAGGAGCCACCGAAAGTCGCCGCCTCTTTTTGGGCGCTTATTGGAGGGGTGGCTTCAATCAGCGGGGTTATCTTTCTGATCGTTTTTTCTAACGATAAGAAAAATCCTGTTCCCGCTCAAAAGAGCTTCGAAATGAAGGCTTACATCGAAATTCCATTGGGGCGCTACGAGATTCCGGGAGGGCGGGAAGTTTCAATTCGCGAAGGATTTACGATGAGCCGGACCGAGGTGACCTTGGGACAGTATAAGTCGTTCCTCGATTTTCCGGATCACCGAAGATTCGAGCACCCCGAGCAGCCAGTGAATAAGAAGAATCATAAACCAAATGATTGGGATGTGGTTTGGCCGGCGGGGGTTAGAGGCAAGACGTGGCTCGGGCGGCCCATGTCAATCGATTGTCCAGTTGTCGGGATAGATTGGTGGGATGCCTATGCTTACGCACAATGGAGTCAGGGCCGTTTGCCGACGCTATCGGAGTGGGTGGTCGCTGCCGAGTATGAAGGTCAGTCACGGAAAGTTTCATTGTGGGGGCCTGTGGGCCATGACCAAATGGATGTGACTGGAGCAGGATTTGCTGGAATGGCTGGAAGTGTCCGCGAGTGGACTGCGGTTTCTGAGATCAATCCGGCAGAACCGCTTGCACCAAAAGCTTATGTTGCTGCTGGGGCTTCTTTCGAAAATCAGGGCGGTGGGATTTTGGGCCGCCTTTGGGTCGACTCCCGCAGCATCCGGCGCAGCGATCTTGGATTTCGCGTGATCGCAAAAAAGTGAAGATGCCCAAACATAGTTTGGTAGTTGGAATCGTTGATTTTTAGGGGTTAAATGGACTTTGTGAAACTTTTCACAAAGAAAAACTTGCCTGAAGCGATGGGTGTCGTTAAATCCCGCCCGGCTCCATTTCGGAGCTCGAAATCGCGATGGCTTCCATTTCCAGATTTTTTCCACTTTTGGTCCTCTTTTTTGTGACGGCACTCCCAGCAGTAGCTGCTGCGGGCGGTGGTGAGCTTCCGGATCACGATCACCTTCCTGCTGGCGCCGAAGAGGTTTTCTCGCTTGGGCCGATTGCGATAACCAATTCAATGATAGCGGTTTGGGTTGTGGCAGCCCTTTTGATTGGAGTGGCCCAAATGGCAACGAAGAACCTCCAAATGGTTCCCAAGCGCGTGCAGAATTTTGTTGAGTGGCTGGTTGAGTCACTGTTTAGCTTTTTTGAAGGGATCCTCGGCTACAAATTGGCAATGAAGACCTTCTGGTTTCTTGGAACGATTTTCATTTTGATTCTTTTCTCGAACTGGTTTGGCCTTGTGCCAGGAATCGGAACTGTCGGTTGGGAGCTTACGGGTGACGGGGTTGACCCAAACGATCGCTATCAGCCCTTCCTCCGTGGCGCCAATGCCGATCTTAATTTGACAAGTGCGATGGCTCTCACCTTTGCGGTTTTGTGGTTTTGGTGGGCCATCACCGAAATCGGCGTTAAAAACTTCCTCGGGCACATTTTTGCGCCAAAAGGCGAATTCAAAGGGATCGTTTTGATCTTAATGGGCGCCATCTTTCTCTTTGTAGGTGTCATTGAGGTGCTTTCAATCGCGGTTCGGCCAGTGGCTCTGATGTTCCGACTCTACGGGAACGTTTACGCTGGGGAGAGTATTTTGGAGACTATGTCGGCCATGAATGTGCCGGTCTTCTTAAAGTGGCTTCCTCCCCTCCCCTTCTACTTTCTAGAACTTTTGGTCGGATTTGTTCAAGCCTTGGTCTTTTCTCTGCTTTGCGCGGTCTTTATTAAATTGATGTGTGAACACGAGCACGACGACGAGCATGATCATGAGGACGAGGTGCAAGGGATTGAGCCTGTTCCTGAATCTTCTCCCTAGAAAAAATCTTGTCGGTCAGATCATGGATCCCGTGGGGGCCGACGGAACAAACAACAAACTAAACAAACTAAGAAAATGGATAGTCTAATTCAAATTGCTGCGGCCCTTCCTGAGCTTTTCAATCTCCTTGCGGAGATGGAAGGTAAAATTCACATCGGCCTTGCAGGTCTTGGTGCTGGACTCGGTATCGGCCTTGTCGGTTCCAAAGCGGCTGAAGCGACCGGGCGTAACCCAGGTGCTTTCGGTAACATCATGACGATTTCGATCATTTTTGCCGCGTTAGCGGAAGGACTGATCTTCATCGCTATTTTCCTTGGCTAATAAGGATTTGGCCGGCGTCCCAACAGGGCCGCCGGCTCCTTTCTTCTCTTTCTAGTAAACACTTTTCAAAATGCTTCTCGATACCTTTCAAATTTTGGCTAGCGCTCCTGTTGAAGCCGGTGGCGATGAAGGAGCCGTTGGCGAAATCCTAAGGAAGTTCCACGTGAGCTGGCCTAGCTTTATCGCCCAGTGGGTCAACTTCATCATTATCTGTCTCCTTTTGAAGAAATTTGCTTATGCCCCTGTTCTTGAGATTCTCGACAAGCGCCGCAATCGGATCGCTGAAGGAGAGGCCAAGATGGAGGAAATCCAAAAGAAGCTCGATGAGAGTGAACAGGAAAAAGCGGCTCTCCTAGAAAAGGCAAATGCCGACGCCAAGCGGATGATTTCCGAGGCTAAGCAGAGTGCGACTGCCCTCGGTGAGCAGAAGGCCCAAGAAGCGGTTGCCCAAGCTCAGACAATTCTCAACAAAGCCCAAGAAGCAGCACGCGCGGAGCGGGCTGCCCTAGCGACAGAGCTCAAACAAGAGTTCGGTCGTCTCGTTGTTGCTACCACTTGCCAAGTGACTGGCAAGGAGCTCAACGCTTCCGATCAGAAGCGGATCAACGAAGAGGCCGTTTCGAGCATCAACTAATTTTTAACTTAACCCACGATGAAAGTCTCCAAGGTCGCCCAGAGCACAGCTCGCCGTATTTTCCGCCTTTGTTCCAAGGACGGACAGGTGAACGAGGAGCATCTTAAAATCGCAGTGACCAAACTTGCTGAGGAAAAACCTCGCGACTATCGTGGTATGCTTCAAGCGCTTCGCCGCCTTCTCCAAGCAGAGCTTGTTAAGAAGCAGGTCACGGTCGAAAGCGCCGTCGACCTAAACAAAGCGACCTCTAGCAAGGTCAAAAAATCACTCTGTAGCCAATATGGCGACGATCTTAACTTTGACTTCAAAGTGAGTCCTGAATTACTCGGCGGCATGCGCATCCGAGTCGGAAATGATCTTTTCGATGGCTCGGTCAAAGCTCGTCTCGAGCGTCTCCAAGAATCTCTATAATCATCTTTCTCTCTCTTTTCACCCACTCTCTCACCAATACTTGTCATGAGCAGCATTCTCCAGGAACTGGAAGCCCAAATCGCGAACGTCTCTACGTCCGTTGAAAAAACCAATATCGGCATTGTCCGTGAAACCGGTGACGGAGTCGCTAAGGTCGAAGGACTCAGCGACGCCCAGCTGAACGAGATGATCGAATTTCCCGGTGGACTCACCGGACTAGCCCTTAACCTTGAGGAAGGTGAAGTCGGGGTGGTGTTCCTCGGTGACGGAAAGCACATTACTGAAGGCATGGAGTGCAAGGCGACTGGCAAGCTCCTTTCGATTCCAGTTGGCGAAAATTTCCTCGGGCGTGTCGTCAACACCCTTGGTGAGCCGATCGATGGGAAAGGCGATGTTAGCGCTGCGGATCAGTATCCTGTTGAGAAGATTGCGCCTGGCATTATTAAGCGGAAATCGGTCTCGGTTCCCTTACAGACTGGTATCGCAGCGATCGACGCGATGATTCCGATCGGCCGTGGCCAGCGTGAGCTCATCATTGGTGACCGCTCCACTGGTAAAACGACCATCGCAATTGACACCATCATTTCACAGGCCAACCAGAATAAGGCTGCGGCCGAGGGTCGTCTTAAAGACCACAAGCCAGTTTACTGTATTTATGTTGCGATTGGCCAGAAGCAGTCAAACATTGCCCGGACGGTCTCTACTCTCGAAGACGCTGGGGCGCTCGATAACACGACTATCGTCTCAGCCTCTGCTTCCGATTCCGCGACGAATCAGTTCCTCGCCCCTTACTCTGGATGTGCTCTTGCTGAGTATCTCATGGATCAGGGCAAGGACGTCCTCATCGTCTTTGATGATCTCTCCAAGCAGGCGGTCGCTTACCGTCAGGTGTCCCTGATTCTTCGGCGCCCATCTGGTCGTGAGGCATATCCTGGTGACGTTTTCTACCTTCACTCACGTCTCCTCGAGCGTTCCGCTCGTCTCTCCGATAAAGAAGGTGGTGGTTCTCTCACCGCGCTTCCAATCATCGAGACTCAAGCAGGTGATGTTTCGGCCTATATCCCAACCAACGTGATTTCCATTACGGATGGTCAGATTTTCCTTGAGACCGATCTTTTCTATCAGGGTATTCGCCCTGCAATTTCCGTGGGTCTTTCGGTGTCCCGCGTGGGATCTGCCGCTCAGACCAAGGCGATTAAGAAGGTAGCAGGAACGACCAAGCTCGACTTGGCCCAGTTCCGCGAGCTTCAGGCATTCGCCCAGTTTGGTTCCGATCTCGATGATGCTACCAAGGGCAAGATCAACCGTGGCCAACGCATCGTTGAGCTCTTCAAACAGAATCAATATTCGCCTCTTTCCATGGAGATGGAGGTCGCGGTTCTTTGGTCTATGCAAAATGGCCATTTCGACGATGTCGAGGTGGAGCGCGTTCAGGAATGTCAGGCAGCCCTCGAGGAGTTCCTCACCACTCGTAAGGCCGACCTTCTTCAGAAAATTGCAGATGAAAAAGCGATCTCTGATGAAATTAACGATGGCCTTAAGATTGCCCTCGAAGATTTCAAGGGTTCTTGGAAATAAGCGTGAAGAGCTCTCTGCTGTAAACTGAACACTTTAATCTTCAACCTTCCAAATGGCCAACCTTCGTGACATCCGCCGCCGTATCAAATCGGTTAAGAGCACCTCGCAGATCACCAAAGCGATGGAGCTGGTTGCTGCTGCGAAGATGAAGAAAGCTCAAGACCAAGCACTTGCCGGGCGTGGCTATGCCGATAAGCTCAACAAGGTCCTGGTCAACCTCAAGGATAACACGAACGAGGATTCCCACCCTCTCCTTGCACAGCGCGAGGGCGGCAAGGAACTCATGTTCGTGATTTCCACCCAGCGAGGACTTTGTGGCGGTCTGAACACCAACCTCCTCAAAAAGGTTCGCGCGACCGCTGCTGACGGGGCCGAATACGTGACGGTGGGTAAGAAACTTCGCCAGTCGATCGCAAAGAGCGGTGGTAAGATTATCACTGATTGGGAAGTCGAAGATCCTGTTCCTTTCAATGATGCGAAGCCCATCGCAAAGTTTCTCACCGATCAATTTCTAAGTGGTGAGTACGACAAAATCACGGTTGCTTTCAACAACTTCGTTAGCACTCTTACTCAGACTCCTCACGTCAGCCAGCTCTTACCAATCCAAGCTGATACTCTAGCTGAAAAGCAAGACTACGAGGGTGTTGGGAAGGGGCAAATCGGTGAAACTGATGTCGAAACTGCGATCAATACCCCATACGAATTTGAGCCGAGTGCCGAGGGCGTCCTCGACAAGCTCCTCCCCCTTTACATTAATTTCCAGATCTACCAAATGCTGGTTGAAGCACGTGCTTCCGAGCATTCTTCCCGAATGGTTGCCATGAAGGCGGCTACTGACAACGCCAATAAGATGGTTAAGGAATTGACCCTCGAATACAATAAGGCTCGCCAGGCGGCGATCACTGCTGAACTTCTCGAAATCACGACTGCCATGAAGGCTATGGAGTGATTCATCTTCTCAAATTTTCTAAACGAACCACATCAATCTCACCACTTTTCCACCATGAGTAACCAAGGAACCATCGTTCAGGTCATCGGCGCCGTCGTTGACGTTGACTTCTCGGCCGCTGACCAGCTGCCAGAAATCTACAATGCCCTAGAGGTGCACTACCAACTCTTCGGAGAAGATACTAAGCTCGTTCTCGAAGTCCAGCAGCACTTGGGTGACGGCTGGGTCCGCGGAGTTGCTATGAGTACCACGGAAGGTCTTAAGCGGGGCTTAAGTGTCGCCGACACTGGCAAGCCGATCGCGGTTCCCGTTGGGAAGCAGATTCTTGGTCGTATTTTTAACGTGACTGGTGATGTGGTGGATGAAAATTCATTGGATCTTGAAGACGAGAACATGCGTTCCCCAATTCACCGCGCGGCGCCCACTCTTGAAGAGCAGGCTTCTTCAGCTGAGGTTCTTCCGACTGGAATTAAGGTCATCGACCTAATCTGCCCACTCCTCAAGGGTGGTAAGGGCGGTATGTTTGGTGGTGCTGGTGTGGGTAAGACTGTGGTCATCATGGAGCTCATCAACAACATCGCAAAGGCGCACGGTGGTTATTCCGTTTTCGCTGGAGTGGGTGAGCGAACTCGTGAGGGTAACGACCTCTACTGGGAGATGATTGAGTCTGGCGTTATTTCCTGCGAAAAAGATTCAAATGGGCATCCCAAGATTGATGAGAATGGAAATCCTGTTCTCGCCGAAGGGTCTAAGGTGGCACTTTGCTACGGCCAAATGAACGAGCCTCCGGGCGCCCGTCTCCGTGTAGCGCTTTCTGCTCTCACAATGGCTGAGCACTTTCGTGACGAGGATAATTCTGACGTTCTCCTCTTCGTTGATAACATTTTCCGTTTCTCTCAGGCCGGTTCTGAGGTGTCAGCACTTCTTGGACGAACCCCTTCGGCGGTGGGTTATCAGCCGACTCTTGCCGAGGAAATGGCCGGACTTCAGGAGCGAATCACTTCAACTAAGAAGGGATCAATTACTTCAATTCAGGCTGTTTACGTTCCTGCGGATGACTTGACTGACCCTGCTCCCGCTAACACCTTTGCTCACCTTGATGCAACGGTGGTGCTTGAGCGTTCTCTTGCTGAGCAGGCTCTCTTCCCTGCGGTGGACCCACTCGCTTCCACCTCGGCAGCACTTTCTCCGGAGATTGTAGGCGAAGAGCACTACAAGGTTGCTCGTGGCGTCCAGCTTGTGCTTCAGCGCTACAAAGATCTCCAAGATATCATTGCGATCCTTGGAATGGACGAACTTTCTGACGAGGACAAGCTCTCGGTTTTCCGCGCTCGTAAGATCCAGCGTTTCTTGACTCAGCCCTTCCACGTTGCGGAGGTCTTCACCAACGTTCCCGGGGTGCTTTGCTCTATTGAAGATACCGTGAAGGGTTTCGCCGAGATTCTCGACGGAAAGCACGACAATGTTCCGGAGTCTAACTTCTACATGAAGGCGGGTATCGACTCAGTCGATAAAGGCTAAGGCGTTCTGTTTGGTTATTCCTCAACTTTAGAATCCTAAATCCATGTCTTTCCAACTCGACATTGTAACTCCGGAGAAAACTATTTTCTCTGATACTGTTGATGATGTTTATCTTCCCGGAAGCGAAGGCGAGATGGGAGTTTTGGACATGCACGCTGCTTTGGTAGCACCACTCTCCCCCGGAGAGCTTCATTACAAGAAGGACGGTAAGATCGAAGAGCTTGCGGTTGGTGAAGGATTCGTTGAAGTGTCTGACGATAAGGTGTCGGTCCTAATTGATTTGGCGATTGGTGAAGACGCGATTGATGAGGCAAAAGTTGAGGAGGCTATGAAGCGGGCGCAAGAAGCGCTGGCTGGTGAGAACGTCGACCACGATGAAATGGCAGCCCTTCAGGCTGCAATTGCTAAATCAGAAGCAATGCTCAAGCTCAAGCGCAAGCGCTTGTAACTTTTATCGTTGATTTCAAATTTTAAAAATGGCGACTGGAAACAGTCGCCATTTTCTTTGGATGGCCGTTCAGAAAATAGAGGCGGGGTATTTCATCCGGGCTCCAAATAAGGTCTATGAGAGACCGGGCGTCTGGCCGACCAGCCTCCTGTTGACAAGTTTCAGGATCAGTTTTTATGTTCGTAGAAATTTTCAATTTCGTGTAAGGTCGTCACGAAATCAAAAAATTAGACTAATGAAACTGAAGACGATATTTCCATTTGCCGCTGTAATTTTACTCCCTTTCAGCATTGTTTCCTGTGGAGACAACGAGGAAGCACCTGCCGAGGAAGCACCTGCCGAGGAAGCACCTGCCGAGGAAGCACCTGCCGAAGAAGCAGCGCCCGCACCAGCGCCAGCTCCTGAGCCAGCGCCAGCACCAGCTCCTGAGCCAGCACCTGAGCCAGCGCCAGCTCCTGAGCCAGCCGCCGAGCCAGCACCAGCTCCTGAGCCAGCACCAGCTCCTGAGCCAGCACCTGAGCCAGCCGCCGAACCACAAGCATCAGCCAGCCATTCTGATCTCGGAGCCAAGGTCGCTAAGGCTATGACAGGTATCATGGAGGGCATGGGGTCAATTACCGACGTGAAGTCGGCCGAAGCTTTTGTAAAAACGATGGAAGGAGCCAATGCAACTTTGAAAGAAGTCCTTGCCGCGGCTGAGGCTCTTGATTCTCCGACCGACGAAGAAAAGGAAGCAATGAAAGCAATCAAAGAAGGCTTTGAAGGAAAAGGCCAAGCAATCGGCCAAAAAATGTTTCAAATGATGGCTGAAAATCCTGATGCAGAAGCCATCGGAGCTGTTCTTATGGAGGCGCTGAATAATCCTCAAATGAAGGAAATGTCAGACAAGCTTGATGCGATTTATGGTCTTGAGGACGACGCTGAGGAGCTTGAGATTGGTGAATAATTAATGGGATTTTCGAATTAAATTCGTTGTCCTTTTAGACAACCCGGCTGATTTCAGTCGGGTTTTTTGTTTTTAAATCATACGAATAAGTAGAGAGGTATCGAAATTCGTTCAGATACGAACTGCATTGTGATAAGTGGAGCGATGATAAAAATTACAATGTTATCAGTAGGTTTGATCCTTTCGGGATTTGCTTTGCCGGAAGCAGCTTTTGAGGCACAGGTAATCGATGATAAGATCAAGGTCGGTTATGGGCTGGCGGTGGCGGATGTTGACGGAGATGGGAAGGTGGATATTTTGTTGGCAGACTCGGATCGGACGGTTGCGTATCGGGGTCCTAACTGGGAGATGTGTGAGCTCACGGGGAAACTGACGAAGAAAGATCATGTCTGCCTTTGTGCGAAGGATTTGGATGGCGACAATAAGGCGGAGGTTGCGGTGGGCGCGGAATGGAATCCAGGTGATACCAAAACAAGTGGCGCAGTGTTTTCGCTCAATGGGTCGGCGGATTGTTTTGCGAAGCGAGGGGCGACGGAATTACATCGTGAGCCGACGGTTCACCGGATGCATTGGGTAGGAGAACAAGGAGGAAAAAATTTCCTCGCGGTGTTGCCATTGCATGGTCCCGGGAATGTGAGCGGAGAAGGTGAAGGGATTAATTTTTTAGGGTATCGCCCGGAGGAAGATTGGAAGACTTTTCTCATTCACAAGGGGTTTCATTTGGCACACAACTTTGATCCGGTTAAGTGGGATCGTTCGGGAAATGAGAGTATTCTGGTGGCATGCAAGGAAGGGGTGCATTTACTTTATCCGGCAGGAAAAAGTCAGTGGACCGCGCGCCAGATGACCGAGAAAGGCGCGGGTGAAGTACGGCTTGGTAAACTTCCAAATGGGAAGCGATTCATTACCTCGATTGAGCCGATGCACGGGAACGAAGTGGTCATCAACCCCGAGGCTAAGAGTGGGCTTTGGTCACAAAATCGGGTTGTGATTGATAATGGCCTGAGCCAGGGACATGCTTTAGTCACAGGAGATTTTTTGGGCCTTGGCTATGATCAGGTGGTGGCAGGGTGGCGTCAAAAAACGGGGGAAGACAAGAAGGTTGGGATTCGTCTTTATGTAGCGTCAAACAAAGAGGGTAGCGAGTGGACACAACATGCTGTGATCGACGATAATACGATGGCTTGCGAGGACATGAAGGCAGCCGACCTCGATGGTGATGGTGACCTTGATTTGGTCGCTGCGGGGCGGGCGACAAAGAATGTTGTTATCTATTGGAACAAAACCATCGCAGGACCAAAATAATGACAAGCTAGCCACCTTACCTTCGTAGTTCTAAACCGAATGATGAATCGTCGTAAGCTTCTTAGATCTTCGGCCTTTGCGGGCACTTATTCTCTTCTTTCTCCCTTCGCCAAAGCGGCAGGTTCCAATGGGGAACTTCGTGTAGTGGTGATTGGTGTCAAAGGCCGTGGCTCGAATCATATCAACGCGGTGATTTCTCACAAAAAAGCCCGTCTCGTGGGCTTGTGCGACATCGATTCCGATCAACTGAAGCGTCGGGTGGTGGAGATGGAGAAGCGACATAAGATCACAGGTTTGAAAACCTATTCAGACTATCGGAAAGTGTGCGAGGACGAGAATGTCGATGCGGTTTGTATTGCAACGACAAACCATACCCACACCGTGATTGCATTGACTGCAGCCGCAAATGGGAAACACGCCTACACGGAGAAGCCAGTTTCCCACAATGTCTGGGAAGGTCAGAAGCTGGCTGATGGACAAGCGAAATATGGGACGGTCATTCAACACGGATTTCAGCGCCGGTCGGAGACCTGCTGGGCCGAGGCCTTTGCGTGGCTAAAGGAGGGGAACTTTGGCAAGTTAACCTTGGCCAGAGGGTTTTGTTACAAGCCGCGTAAGTCGATCGGGAAGGTTGGGGCCCCAGTCGAGGCACCGAAGACGGTAAACTACGATTTGTGGTCCGGGCCGCGGAAAGTGCTACCAATACGCCGCAACCAGTTTCATTACGATTGGCACTGGCAGTCACCGTATGGCAACGGAGATCTTGGCAACCAGGGCCCCCATCAGCTTGATGTGTGCCGCTGGGCTCTGGGTGACCCAATGGAGCTTCCCCCAGCAATTTTGAGTATCGGTGGTCGTTACGGTTACGATGACGATGGCGATACCGCGAATACGCAAATCCTTTACGTGGATCAGAAGCCAGCCCCGATTTTATTCGAAGTCCGAGGGTTACCCAAAAAAGGTCTCAACTGGAAAAATGGTATGCCGAATTATCGCGGAGTGACGATTGGAAATGTCATTGAGTATGAGGGAGGTTCTCTTCTTGGAGGACATGGAGCTAGCTGTAAGATTGTCGATAAAGATGGCAAATTGGTTAAGGAATTTAAAGGTGGACAGAATCATATCCACAACTTCTTTGAGGCTTGCCTAAATGGGAAACAGAGCGCACTTCATAATGCCGCGAATGGTCATTATTCAGCTGCGCTCGCGCATATCGGGGCACATGCCTTGTCACTTGGGAAGGAACTTCCGGCAGAGCAAATTAAGGCGTCCTTAAAAGGGCGAGCGAAGGTTGCTGATGCTGTTGATCGCATGATGGCTCATTTTGAGGCTAATGGCATTGGCGCGATCAAGCCTGGATTGGGGGCGCCTCTGACTACTGATGGCAAAAAGTTTACGGGCGAATTTGGAGCTGCTGCGACTAAACTTGATCGTGAATATTATCGTGAAGGCCACACCTTGCCCAACGCTTGATGATAACTTGGTCTAGTCAGAGCGAGGCTTACAATTTCCTCTATCAACTCTACGGATATAAGATTCATGGGGAGGGTCCTGAGGACCTTAAATTCCTCTAGGGTGCCGCCTGATAAAGTGCCGCCAGCTGGGCTAGGCCTTTTCTTGTAAAGAGCTTCCAGCGAGTTTCACGGTAGCTGCCGTTTCGACAGTCTTGTGAGATCGCGATGAGAGATTCTTCCCGATGGGTTTTGGCGATCCAATCGAAGAACGCGGCGGTTTGTGAACCACCCTCTTTAAATTTTCTTTTGTCAGGATCTTTTGCGATGTCTCCACGTAGCCTGGCTTGCATTCCGGTGGCTATCCAATTGGGTGAACTAGCCGGGTAATTTTGAAGTTGTGGGATAAGGCGTTTGAGAACCCAATCTTTCACTTGGGCCTCGGTCAGATTCCCGGGCTCCCCAGATTTGATTTCAAAAGTGCGGGGGGTGTCAGGGTAGTCGGCTGTGCCAATGCGTTTAGCGAGCGGAAGCCAGTTTTCGAAAAAGATCTTCCTGGCGATTTCGACTTCGTCGCGGAAAGCGGGATTTTTACTGAAGTTTGCTTTAAATGTAAGCTCGATCTTCTTCTTGTTAAATCGAAGTTCGATCTCCCTCTTCTCTTGGTGGATAGGAGCAAGTAGCACAGGTGTTAGTAGAAGTTCGCTAAAAATTAGGGGTTCGTCTTGCGGGGCTGTGGCACGGACTCGAATAAAGCGCGTTCCCTGCGGAACCGGGAGGGTGGCGGAACCTTCGAATAATTCCTGAGGAGGGCCCCAAGTATTACCATCTTTCGAAAGTTCGAGGATACCGGATTCGAGAATACCAACGTCTATGCCGTTCTTTCCAGTTCTCACAGTCACCTCGCCAGTGGCTGGCCATGGGAATTCCGCGGTGAGGTGATCATTGTCTTTTAGGCCGCCAAGGGACCAAAAGAAATTATCGAGCTTTCCGTCAAAAATGAGCTCTGGACTGTATCCTTCACGGGCTTCGATTGATGAAGTTATGATGGTATCATAGATCGCCTTTTTGGCGGGTGGGTCGTAAACGAGGGAGGCGTAGACCTTGCTGAGCCGATAACGCTTGTCGAGGGAGTCGAGTCGGGTTCTGAATTCTTCGTAATTTAGGTTTGAGGCTGGCAACCAGGTGGCTTCAGCAAAGGCTGCGATTCTTGGGAAAACGAGGTATTGGAGCTTGGCGAATTCGTGAACGTAACGCGTGCGGAGGCTGGCTTGCGAAAGTAGTGCTGGTTGCCATTGGTATACTTTGTGAACGGGGTTAAATCCTTCTTCGGCCTCGAGCTTTGCGGCAAGGAGGAGCTCAGCCTCTCTACGCCGCGGGTAGACCGAGAAGTCGGTGGTTTTGATGTTGTCCGAGAGCAGTAGTTTTTTTTGGTGTCTCTCAATGATTTTTTCAAGAGAGTCGTGGAATTCCGACGAGCTACCCTGAACTCGAATAGTTTCCGCAGGAAATAATTCGGCGACTTCTGCCAGAAGTTCGTCGAGGAACTTGAGGGTTGATTCGGTTTGTAGGATACTAACTTTTCGGTCTTTCCAGGTGTTGGCGACTTTGAGAGGAGAATCGCCGAGTTCGGGATAGGAAGCGATTAACGAAGTTGCTCCGGTTGTGAAAGTGAAGGTCGGAACCACGGTGATGGCCCTGGAATTGGCATGGGCAATCAGTTCTTTAAGTTTTTCCTGAGGGTAGTATCCGGCATACTCAGTCGAGTTGCTTCCGGTGGGGTCGCCGAAAGGTGGAGTCGACGTTCGAACGCTCCCGATTTCGTGGAGCTTGGGAAATTTTAGGCTCTCCATGCGCCATCCATGATCTCCGTTCAGTTGAAGGTGTAGTTCGTTGAGCTTGTGGAATGAGAGCCAGTCGATCAACGATTTTAGATCATCGGTTGGGAAGAGGTGGGCGCTGACATCTAGGTGAAAAACACGGCGTGGATTCTCCGGCCAGTCCTGAATGATTTGGGCCGGAATGAGTGCTCTTGGCAATGGTTGTTCTGCGATAGGGAGAAGTTGCGCCATGGTTTGGATGCCGTGCATGAGGCCGGGGATATCACTGCCTTGGATGGTTGCGCCTTCCGGGGTAATCTCGATGCGGTAAAATTCCGGTTTTTCGAATTTCCCTAAGCTAAGCTTGATCGCGCGTTTGTAGCGAAGACGGGCCACTTGTTTGATTGTTCGAAAGCGATGCACATACCCGGTGGTTTTTTGCAGGGCGGCGGTTAGAACCACGGCCTGCGGAGCTAAATAGTCGGGAGCAATGACCGCCGTTTGAACATCTACAACCAGTTTTCCTTCACTTAGAACGATCTCTCGTGGCATCGGAACCAAGGTGGCACTCAAAAGTGGGGCCATAAGGGTGGAAAAAACGATGAAAAGTCGCATGTCGGGAAGATGGAGGGCGTTTTTATGCAGTGCAAGACGACATCTAGAAAGACCGCAGTAAATTGGACCGTAAAATCGGAGATCTTTTTGATATGAAACGAGTTTACACTGCACTTCTCCTCACGGCCTTGCCTCTTTTGGCCGAATTGAAACTGCCGAACTTCTTCTCGGACGGGATGGTATTGCAACGCGATACCACTGCAAAGGTCTGGGGCTGGACTGAGCCAAATGCGCCTGTAAAATTATCTTTTGCTGGAGAAGATCATGGAACCAGAGCTGATCAAAATGGTGATTGGGAAATCGTCCTGAAGAGACTCAAGGCAAATGCCAAGGGAAGCCAATTGGTAGTCGAAGCTGCCGGGTCGAAGAAGGTGATCAAGGACGTTCTGGTTGGTGAAGTTTGGTTAGCTTCCGGACAGTCAAATATGGAGTGGCGAGTTTCGGGGAGCGCCAATGCCAAGGAGGAGGTGGCCAAAGCTAATGATCCTTTGTTACGGGTTTTCGTTTCGGCGAATGTAGCAGAGAATCGACCGCAGAAAGATTGGCAAGGGAATTGGAAGGCAACTCAACCGCAGGATACCGGATCGTTTACTGCGGTTGGCTATTATTTTGCCAAGAAGCTCCGTGCGGAACTAGGTGTGCCGGTTGGAGTGATTGAGTGCGCTTGGGGAGGAAAGCCAGTTCAGGCTTTTACGAGCGAGGAAGCATTGGGCGAATTACCGGCTGGAAAGAAGCTTCTCGAAATGAAAGCGAAAGCTCTCGCTGGATATGATTCGAAGAAGGTGGACGAGAACTTTAAAAAGCAGGTGAAGGCATATCAGGAAAAACTTGCCCAATGGGAAAAGGACAAGAAGGGCCGTAAGCCACGTGGCCCCCGGAAGGTGGGTGACCCGGGTAAAAACCCCTCGATGCCATCGACTATCTATAATGGGATGATTGCTCCAATCGTGGGTTATGGGAACCGGGGAGCGATATGGTATCAGGGAGAGTCCAATGCCAATGGTGGGACCGCACGTAGCTATGAAGAGCTTCTTGGCTGTATGGTGGGCGACTGGCGCCAGCGCTGGGGACACGATCTTTCTTTTTATTGGGTTCAGTTAGCTAATTTCCGTGAGCCAACGACAGAACCTGGGACTGAGAGCGACTGGGTGCTTGTGCAGGATGAAATGCGCCGCGCGCTAAAATCTATTCCAAAGAGCGGAATGGCCGTGATCAATGACATTGGGGATGCTCGGGATATTCATCCCAAGAATAAACATGATGTTGGTGAGCGCCTCGCTCGCTGGGCCTTGGTTCAGGATTACGGAAAGAAGGATATCGTGATCTCTGGCCCTCTTTACTCTGGAATGGAGAAGAGAGATGGCAAGATCGTGGTTTCGTTTGACCATGCTGCAGGTTTAAAGGCGCGCGACGGAAAAGCTCTGCAACGTTTTGAGATCGCGGGTGCTGATGGCAAGTGGCAATGGGCTCAGGCCAAGATCGATGGGGAGAAAATCGCAATCTGGCATGATGCCATCAAAAATCCAACGAAGGCTCGGTATGCCTGGGCCTCGAATCCGCTTGGTGCAAATCTCGTGAATGGCGAGGGATTACCAGCAAGTTGTTTCACGACAGAATAGGATTCTAAGTGACTCTGGCGAAGAAATTTTGGGGTCCCAACAACTCCGAGAGGGCATTCGGTGAAAGTGTAAGGACTGGAGTGGGGATCGCGATTTCTGGAGTATTTCCGACTTTCTTCGAGTGGATCTTACTCCATGATTAGGGTTTGAAACCTAAAGCCTTGAATACCTTTCTGACCACCACAGGCACCTATTTGGGAGGCCTCATGCTCTTGGTGACGGCCCACCCTCGTGAACCCATAGCTCTTGAATTCGAGACTCTCGGCTCAATCGAAGGGACCGATAAGTGGGATTGGTGGCAGGCGCGCACCGCTTTTGTTCCGGGCGATGACCCGTTATGGCTTACGACGATGTCGGAGACAGGCAAGGGCGTGTCGCACGACTTCCATGATGTTTATCAATCATTCAGTCGTGACGGTGGAAGGACATGGAGTAAGCCAATGCTCATTGAGTCGCTCCAGCGTGAGAGAGAGGCGGATGGATTCGAGGTTTCTCCAGGTGATCTCTGGCCAACCTGGCATGCTAAGTCAGGGATGGTCCTCACTACTGGAAAGACTTTTAACTTTGCGAAGGGGACCGAAGAGAAGCGCTTACGAGAGAAGGTGTCCTATGCTGTGGCGGATCCCCGGAGTAAGAGTTGGGGAGCAATGAAATTTCTCGCTATGCCAGAGAAAGACCATTCCGGACGAAAGATCACCGCTTGTAATGCGGGAAACAACCAGCGCGTGGATTTGCCAAATGGTGAGATCCTGCTGCCAGTGCGCTACGTCGCAGACGTCCAAAAGCACAACTACACTAGCACGGTGGCCCGCTGTCGCTTTGATGGTGAAACGCTGACTTATCTCGAACACGGAACTGAATTGAACATTCCCCGAGATCGTGGTCTCTACGAACCTTCATTGACGGAGTTTGAAGGCCGCTATTTCCTGACCCTACGAGCCGATCACTCCGCATATGTGACGAGCTCAAAGGACGGGCTGAAGTTTGACTCGGTCCGCGAGTGGACTTTTGACGACGGCTTACCACTCGGCAGTTATAACACGCAACAGCATTGGGTGACCTGTGGCGGAGGTCTCTTCCTGATCTACACTCGCAAGGGCGCTCAGAACGACCACATGTTCCGGCATCGTGCCCCTCTTTTTATTGCGCAGGTCAATCCGGAAACCTTGCAGGTGATGCGAGACACGGAGCGTGTTCTGATCGCTGAAAATCAAGCTACCCTAGGAAATTCTGGAGTTTGTCGCATCAGCGACCACGAAAGCTGGGTGACTTGTGGAGAAGGCCTAATGCGTCTTGGTAAGCGCAAGGGTGAATACAACAAAGTTTTCCATGTGAAGATCACCGCGAAGGCGGGCGAGTGATAGTCTTCTTATGGTCAAATTTGGAAAAGAAGGGGAGGACTAAGAGTTTTGTCCCTACTTACCTTCGTTGTTGTTTCCGAGAATCCCAAGCGCGCGTTCTTGGATTCGTGGTTCGGAATCATTTTCGGCGAGGTATTCCAGCCATTCGGTAACGTTGGGATCACTTGCCATGGGAGCCAGAGTTTCGAGTGCCTGGCCGCGCATTTTGGGAGATTCTTCTTCACCGATCCACTCAAGAATATTGGTCCGGAATTCTCCATTGGTCGTCCCGCGGAGATTTTCGAGGAGCTGCCAGCGAAGGTATCCGCCCTTTGGGTCTTCTAGTGAAGCGGTCCAGAGAGGCATCATGGAGGAAACGATTTCATCGTCGATTTCTCCGCCCTCCTTGAGTGAAGAGAGAGTTTTTACTCTTTCCCATTGGTCGCGTTCGGAGTCTAGGACGATGGAACGGGCCTCTGCTAGCTTTGCTTTTTGTTTCCGGAAATGCTCGATAACACCGAGGTCACGGAGTTGTTGTTCGAGTTTGGTTGGAGCATTACCGTTAGGATCGAGTTGTAAATTGGAGCCAGGCTGGTTGGTGAGAGGATCTTGAAATTCGTTGACGGGTTGCTTTGTCGCATTGGCGAGTTCGGCGAGTTCGTTTTCAAGAGAGCGGATCCTAGCTTCGAGCCGACCGGTTGAGAGAGAGGTTTTTTCAGATGAAGGTTCGGGTTGCCGGATGAGGGAAATGGCAAGAGCGGCGAGGGAGAAGAGAAGGGCCAAAGGTGGAATGACTTTCATGGAACTACGAGTAGTAGGAACAGAATTGCAGAAGTTTGGCGAGGGATAAGTTGGAAAGAAGGCCCCGCCGACTAAGGCAGGGCCAGATAGGGTTTCGTCTTATTCTTTGTCCGGCCAGAGCCGCTTTTTGAATTGCATAAGGCGATTTTTGGCAGCTTCTTCACTGAGCTCCCCAGCCTCGACAGCTTTTTTTAGCTTACGTTCGGCATCAGCATATTTTTGGCGGCGCATGCGTTGGTCGTTGGCTTTTCCGGAGCCTGCGACACGGCGCCGGAGGGCCTCCTGTTTTTCTCGAGCCTCCTTATCGGTAATTTTTCCGGCTTTTCGGGCTTCCTCAATTTCTTCAGCGACGGCGCGCATTTTTTCGTTGGCAGGCTTATTTCCGGATGTTGCTCTGAGTTGTTTGGCGAGTCGGGAGAGCCGTTTTTCGGCTTCGGCCCGCGTCATTTTCCCGGCTTCAACAGCAGCTTTCATTTTGGCCTCAGCCTCCGCGTATTTGGCACGTGGCCCGTGATCGCGTTGGGCACCTTTTTTGATGGCCTCCATTTTTTTTGCGGCTTCTTCTCTAGTGAGATCCCCAGCTGCGACAGCCTCTCGAATTTTTTGGAAGACCGCCCTTTGACGCTCGTCGCTCATTTGCTCAAGGTTCGTTTTTTTCTTTGGCTTTCTCTCCTGTGCTCGAGCAATGCCGAGAGGAAGGAAAGCGGTTGAGGCAAGCAGGACGCATATTTGAAGAATGCGGGGCTTGCGGGATGGGATTTGGGTTAGGATATGTTTCATTCGTTTTTCTAGATTTCCGCCACTGTTTATTTCGCTTGCCATGGCCGGTGGACGGAAAGCCGGAGGGGCAAGAGCTTCGAGAGTGTTGAGAATCGACTGTGCGTAGGAGCGCGCATTAGTTTGGAAGGTATTGAGAACAAGCGAATCTGTGCAGATTTCTTCGGCAGCACGCAGTTTGTTTCGGGCGAGCCACATCAAAGGATTCCACCAGAAGGCGAGTCCGGAAGCCCACTCGATCCAGCGGACCAGGTGGTCGCGGCGTTTAATATGAGCAAGTTCGTGTGCGAGGCCCCATTGCCACTCATGAGGAGGCAGTTTTTGAAGGATACTTTGAGGGAGAACGAGGTGGATGCGCCCTCCTAGCCACCAAACAAGGGGGGTGAGAGAAGCGGAAGTGGTGTGAATCGTGGGGAGTTTTTTGAGCTTGAGCGCGGAAGCGAATTGTCGAGCTTTGTTTTGAACTTCTGCTGGAGCAAGTTGGCAGGAAGCAAGGAGCTTGCGGTGAAAAAAGAAGGCCCTTGCTAGCGTGAAGATTAAGAGAACGACGGTGCCGCTTAACCACAGTCTAGTGAGTAGAGTTTTTAGGGATAAAAAATTTTGATTGAGATCATTGCCTGCTGGGTCAAGTGGGACGGTTGTGGAGCTTGCGATATTTGGGTCAAGTGGAAGGGCAGCGACGATGGAAGAAGATGTGCCCGGAATGATGAGATGGAATAAGGGCGGAGTGATCAGTTTGATCAGGACGAGAAGCCAAAGAAGATGGCTAATATGAGGATGCTTGTTTGTTGAGCCGATGAGTAGAGCAAGAATGGCAATTGGAATAACGATGGCAGCGTTCGTGATGCCGGTCTGGACGAGGAAGTTGAGCACGGCGTTTTACTGGTCAGAGTGTTCGTCGAGGAGAGCTCGCAGTTTGTTAATTTCGTCAGTTGAGATCCTTTTATTTTCGACGAGGTGAGTGATGAGCGGGGTAAAAGAGCCTGCGGTAAGGGTGTCGGCGAGGGACTCCAATTCAAGGCCGGCATAATCCTGTCGAGTCAAGGTGGCTGCGAAAAAGTGAATAGAGTGCGAACGATCGCGGGAAAGATATCCTTTTTTCTCGAGACGTTGGAGAAGGCGTTGAACGGTCCCATGCTGAGGCTTTTGAGCATTCGGGTAAAGTTGCTCGCGAATTTCACGAGCGGTAAGGTGGCCGTGTTCCCAGAGTAGGTCCAAGATAGCGAGTTCTGCTTTAGCGATCATATACGGGTTTTGAGGAGGTAGTTACGACTAAGTGTCGTAAAACTACGACTAGTTGTCGTAATGTCAATAAATAGTGTAATTTTCTGTTTTAAGTTGAACAAATTTAGACTTTCCCAAGTTCTAACCTAAGGCACGATAAAGCTGTTGAAATCACTTAGTGAAGAATCAAAAAATCCTTTTTGGAAGCGGCTTTTTTCGCCGGGAGGGTTCGAGTGGGCCTTTCGAATGCGCAAGGGAGACGCTAAGTCTTTTTTCGCTCGGCAAGATGAAAGCGGTGAGCTTTTACTGAAACGAAATCGTAAATTAGAAGAGAGCTTTGAGCGCTATTCGGCTTGTACTGAAGAAGGAGAAAATCTAGTGGAAGAGGCATGGGATCTAGCTCTGGAATGGGAGCAGGTAGTTTCAAAGGAACCACGCAATCTCAAATTACTCTCAGAGCAATGGGAGGCTGATTTACTCTTCATGGATCGCCAAACGAGCCAAGTGGCTGCCGGGTCAGTGTGTTTTCCGTCTTCGTGGGATCTTCGACATGCTATCGGGAAGACGCTTGATCAAGTACATGGAGTCGTGCCGCGGTTGAATCCGCAGATTGGAGAAATGATCAAGCGATTTTTGGAAAAACTGGAGCCAGGCAAATCATATTGTCGAGAGAATTGGAGTTTCACTCGAAGTGATGCTCTTGATTATCATCCGGATCTGAATCGCAAGCGTCTGGATGAAACGTTGAGTTTAGACGAAGTCTATTTGCGTATTGAGCATCAGCTCTTCACTGGTCTTTCTGATGGAGTTCTCATGGGGATCCGAATTGAAACAACTCCTTTAAAGGAACTCGCAGAAGATCCTAGCGTCTGGAATACAACAGCTGAAAAACTCCGAACAATGCCGGATGATGTGGCGCGTTACAAATCGATGGATGCTGCTATTCCAACGATCCTACGAGAAATGAAAGCTTATCGGAGCTTCGAATAAGAACTACTTGTTGAGAAAGAGATCGCTTTTAACGACGAGGTGAACGAGGTCACGCAGACGATTTTCTTTTTTACCAAGTTCTTTGATAATGTGATCTACCTTTCCACGGTCGGGTGCTTCTAGTCTTCGGCCAGTCCCGTAGGTCAGCATTTTTTCAGTGAGGCAATGGACAATTTGAGATTCGCGTTCCTTGAGCATGTTCTTGAACTCAATGATATCAGCAATTTCTCTCCCGTTGGTGGTCGTTGATTTGGTATCGATGGGTTCGTTGACACCCCGGTAACGGTCACGCCAGCGACCCACCACATCGAAGTTTTCAAAGGCGAAACCCATGGGGTCGATCTTTGCATGGCAAGAAGAGCAGGACTCGTTTTTACGATGCAGATCCAAACGTTCGCGAATCGTGACAGCGCCTCGGGTGTCAGTCGGGAGAGGTTCAATATCCGGTGGGGGAGGTGAGGGAGGAGTTCCGAGGATATTTTCGAGAACCCAGGTGCCTCGGATGACAGGCGAAGTGTCGACTCCGTTGGCAGTCGCGGTCATGATTCCTGGTTGAGTGAAGATGCCGCCGCGGCGGGGATCGTTGAGTTTGACCTTTCGGAGGCGACTTCCCCGGATGTCTTCACGACGATAGATCCATTTGCCTAAGACCTGATTCATGTAGGTATAGTCGGAGTCGATGAATTGCGAAATACGACTATTGGTGTTGAGGACTTCTTCAAAATAAGTGGTGACTTGTTTGAGGAGCATGGGCTCAACTTTAAGGTTCTTGTAAAATTGGAAGTCGCCTCCGGATGGAGGCATTTTGCCAAGCTTGTCGAGCCGTAGCCAAGCGGAGGTGAAATGGCGTGTGAAGGCGGCGGCTTTGGCATCTTTGAGCATGCGCTCGACCTGCCGGTCGAGTTCCGAAGGATTCTGAAGTTTGCCCGCTTTGGCTAAGTCAAGGAGATGCCCGTCTGGCATCGACGACCAGAGGAAGTAACTCAGCCGTGATGCGATCGCGAAGTCATCGAGGGGCCCTGGCTTTTCTTTTAAGTAGAGAAATTGTGGTGAGCAAAGAATGGCGGCATAGCCATCTTGCATCGCCCTAATGAGGGTAGGAAGAGTCTCTTTTTTAGGTTTCCGATTCTCCTTTTGGCGAAGGCTTTCGACTGAAAGTTTGGCGTGGTTAGATCCTGGTTCGGTCCAGCCGGCCCGGAATCCGTTGGGGGCGCCATAGGCGAGATACTCGACACGGATATCGTGAGGGCCTTCCTTGAGTTCCACTTTTCCTTTTCGTAATTCCTGTCCGTGGAGGCCGTCGTGTTCGACGACCTTCTTTCCATCAATGAGGATTCGGGCGCCATCATCAGAAGCCATTTCAAAAGTGTATTCACCGGCTTTTGGAGCATCAATCTTACCCTCGAATACAATGCCATAATACTCGTTGCGTTTGGCAGCTTTGATGTCGAGGTGGCCTTTGGGAAGTTTGCCTTGGGTGACCGGTTCGAGAGCGTCGAATTCAGGAATCTTACTCCATTTTCCCTCGTAAACCCGATAAGTGAGATCCTGAATGCCTCCTGCCATTTCAACGAGAGGATCGACTTGCTGGCGCAGGACGAGTTGGACAAAGGGCTCAATCTCGGAGTCAGTCACCGGACGCCGGAAGGCGCGCGTGGCGAAGGCCTTTATGAGGTCGCGAATCTCGACTTCCTTACCTGAGCCGCTTCCATAAAGTGTGGTGTGACTTGGCGGTGGCCAGCTCTCGATGATGGGTTCAAGAGTGAGGCTATGGATGCGCAGGTGGGGGCCGGGGTAGCTGTTGCGGTGAAGGATTTTGGCGAGCTCGATGGGCCAGCGTTCGTGGGCTTCTTTATCGGTTTTTTTGTCAGGACGCGGAGTGAAGTCGTTAGGAAAATGTTCTTCGACGAGTTTTTCGGCGCGAAAGGGTCGGGTGGGCGGGCCATTTTCCCATCCGATCCAGGGAGTCCAGGTTTTATCGATCCAGGTGGTGTGAGTGAAGGTGTGTTTTTTGCCATCGGGCGGGATGGACCAGAGGGCGAGCGGGGTCGAGGTAATACCAGCGATGCCGCCTTGTTTGGTGTCGGCGATGTTGAGGCAGAGTTGGAAGGGATCTTTTTCGTGGAGAGGGAGGGTTTCAGGCCAGGGGTGGTCGGGGTTGTGGGCAGAGGCGGTGATAGTGAGGCGGTATTTGGCGGAGGTGCCGACACCACCTCGGAGGTCGAGGGGAGAGAGCCGGCCGTAACGTTCGTAGCCGACCGCGAGCATTTCAAAGTCGGGGTTGAGTTCGCGGGAAGCGGTTTCGACGAGGTGCTCGCCATTGCTTCGGCCTTTGTGGAAGTGGCCGGAGATGGTGCGGGCTTCGATGGCGGGTTTCGGTTCGAGACGAGTGGCTTCGGCGAGTGTTTCCTCCACCGCGGCGAGGGTGAGTTTGAGGAGGAAGTCGGACATGACTAACTTGTCACCGATGTTGAAGAAACCATCCTCGGCTTCGTCTTCGGGGAAGAAGCGAAGGGGATCATAGCCGGTGCGCTCGACACTTCCGTTTCCGTTGTTGTCGGTCAGTCGCGAGCCCGCGGAATCGGGCCGGTAGTGGGCTCCGTTGAGATGAAGGAGATCGCGCAAGGTATTGCGGAGTTCGTGTCGGTTCAGACGACGCAGCACCGTTTGTCCGCCGGTGCTACGGGCTTTTTGGTAGGCGGCCTTGAGTTCTTCGTTCAGGAGTTCCACGACAGGTTTGACGTCATTCGCCTCGGGTTGCGGTGCCTTGCGGGGAGGCATTTCGCCTAGGTTGAGCTGATCAAGAATCCCCTGCCAGATTTCTAGATTTTCAATCTTTGTAAGATCGTCTCCAAGGGTATCAAATCGAACATCTCCTTTTTGTTTTTTGACGCCGTGGCAGTCATAACAATGAGTTTTAAGAAAGGGTTTCACTTTCTCAAGTGGACCGCCGAGAAGCCCCCACGGAGTGCAGAGTAAGCCCAGTGAAAAGAAGCGTATTTTCACAGAAAAGAAGGATCAGGCTTTGGATTCAAGATCGCTGAGGGCGCCTGTGCTAGATCCGAAGCGATCAATTTCCAGTCCTGAATTTTGAAGGATGGAGAGGAGGAGATTTGCAGCGGGAACCCGATTAGAGTCGTGATCAGGATAGACTTTGTGCTCTCCATGTTTGAATCCGCCACCTGCGAGAACAAGAGGAAGGTTTTTCGTCTGATGGGTGCCTGCTGCCATTCCACAGCCGTAAAGGATGGAGGTGTGATCGAAAAGGGTGCCACCATTGATCGGGTCTTCCTGCGCTTTGAGGAGATCGATCAGATAAGACATCATTTGAATTTGGTAGCCTTCGATCTTTTTCAAAGCAGCGACGGGGTCGGGTCGTTCCCCGTGGTGGGAAAATCCATGATAACCTCCGTTGAGCCCAAAGTCTCCGTTGGCAAACCCAGATGACAGGGTGATGGCGCGCGTTGAGTCGGTTTGTAAAGCAAGAGCGATTATTTCGATGGTGGCTTTGAGTTGCTCTGCGGTGCCGTTGCCGGGATTGGGCTCCGGAACATCGGTTTTTGGTTTGGGCCGATTGATCCAGGGTTCCTGTTGCACGATTTTCTTTTCGAGGGTGCGAACGGAGTCGAAGTATTCCTCGAGCTTTTCTTGGTCTTGTTTCCCTAGCTCTTTGTTGAGTGATTTGGCCTGATCTTTTACGACATCGAGGATGCTACTGTGACGTTTGAAATTTTCGGCCGAGCTTGCTTTCTTTTCGGCGGAGTCTTCGAGAAACATCGCGCGGTAGGCGGCGCGGAGATCAATAGAGGGAACTTGGACTCCGGTTCGGGTGAAGCTGAGCAGGTTACGCTCGCGGCATCCCAAGGTCAGTGAAGAAAACCGGGTCGCGGCACCATGATGCTCTGCGAGTTTTTGATCGAGGCTCATGTTTCCCTCGGCATAATTATGAGCGAGGATAGGGCGAACACCACTGAGCAGGACGGGGACACCTTGGTGACCGCCGGTGAAACCGTGATCAAGATTTTGGAAAACCGTGAAGTCCTCACGATGTTTCCCCAGAGCTTTGAGGGTTTCCGGAATATCATAGTCTTTCCCGGCTTGAGTGGGATCTGGGAAAAAGGCTTTTTGGTAGACCCCGTAGTTGTTGGAGAGACAGACAAAGCGCTTGATCGGCTTTCTCTTTCGGGTGGCAGCACGTCCTACCGGAATCATTGCTTCAAGCAAAGGGAGTGACATGGCTACGCCAGTGCCCCGAAGCAAAGTACGTCTATCCAACATTTTGGTCATAATGGTAATTAACCCGAGAATTTTCTTAGATCTTTCAAATAGCAATTATTTTCGATGACAGTGGCTTCAGGTATCGATAAGAAAATGATTCTACGCCAAAGGTTTATATGCCAAATCTAGATCAACCCGACCGCCGCCAGTTCCTCCAGAAATCTATCTTGGGTGGGTTGGTTATTACTTCAACAAGTGAAGTGGCCGCTGAAACCGAGCAGGGCGTCAAAGAGGCTGAAGTTACTCAGGATGTCGATGTTCTCGTGGTGGGTGGGGGAACGGCTGGAAATATCGCTGCAATTCAGGCGGGGCGTGCCGGAGCGAAAACTTTAATAGTGGAAAGGGGAGCACAGTTGGGTGGAACAACCACGACGGGCGGGGTCGCCTTTCCTGGTCTTTTTGACGCCTGGGGAAAGCAGGTAATCGCTGGAATCGGTTGGGAACTCGTGAAGGAATGTGTGGAGTTGGACGGCGGAAAATTTCCGAACTTTGCCAAGGTGCCCCAGCGGCATTGGCAGAATCAGGTTTATGTAAACCAATTCTTGTTTGCGATCCTGGCCGAGGAGAAGTGCGAGCAGGCTGGAGTGGCGATTGCTTACCATGAATTCCCCCAATTAGTTCAAAAAACAGAGAAGGGTTGGGAAGTGATTTGTGTGGGGTTTGGAACACGGAGACGGGTCCGGTGCAAGCAGATCATCGATTGCACCGGCGGAGCTGAAGTGGTTGGGATGTTGGGGTTGCCTCGTCTCCGTGAAGATGAAACGCAACCTGGATCGATGCTTTATAATTTAGAAGTGGCAAACAATCCTGGGCATCATCAACTCCACCGGCTTTATGTTCATGGCGCCGATTCTACGAATTCACGGACCGTGACGCGCGCCAATCTCACCGGCCGAAAATCGGTTTTGGAAAAAGTAAGGAAGGAAAAGAAGCGCTTAATGCACCTCCAGCCTGAAACAGGATTTCGGGAGAGCTTCCGTATTGTAGGCGAGACCATGATCACGGTGAATGATTACACGAAGGGCCGCCTTTTCGAGGATGCGGTTTCCAATGCCTTCTATCCTGTTGACCTTCATACTAAGAGTGGAGTGAAGCCTAAGCCATTAAAGCCGGGAACAGTTCCGACGATTCCGCTGAGTGCACTCATTCCCAAGACGAGCCGTAATATCATGGTAGCGGGTCGTTGTGTTTCGAGCGACCGCTTGGCAAACTCCGGGCTTCGGGTTCAGGCCTCTTGCATGGGAATGGGACAGGCTGCCGGATTGGCGGCATCGCTAGCGGTGGAACAAAAGACGACACCCCTCGAAGTTCCGCTGGAAGAGATTCATCGCGAGTTGAAGAGACATGGCGCCATTGTTCCAGGGAAGTGATGAAAATAAGTGATCCCGGAAAAACACGGCGCAGGATCACTTCCTTGCTGATTATGTTTACCTTTTTGGTGATGTCAGTGACAGGGGCACTTTCGTTTTTCCGTCCTTTTTCGATCAAGATCGTGGGGCTTCACGCCTTGATGGGATTCATCTTCATGGCATTCATCGTGGTGCATATCCTTAATAATAGTCGACAGCTGAGAGGGTATTTGAAGAGTTCTAAAATTTGGTTGATCATCGCAGTGATAGTTGGGTTAAGCGCCCTCTTCTTTTACCAACCAGCTCCGGTGAAAGCGGTTCTGGGACTGAGCCAAAATCTTGGCCCAGCCCTCGATCGATTTGAAGTGAAGGAAGATGGCATGGTTTACCAGTATGCTCCTTCCGATAATTACCGGATGGAACTGACGGTGAAAACCGGACCGAATTTTGATCCAGAAGATCCGCCTACGATAGCGATCTGGCTCGAAAACCAAGGCGATTACCATATCAAAACCTTGCTGGGACCTGATGAGATCAGCGCCGTGCTTCCCTATTGGTCATTCAAAAGAAAAGGGTGGGAAAAGGCGAAGGAAGAGGCGCAAAAAGACGATGAAATTGATGCTGTTTCGACCCCAACTCCCAACGGTTCTTTTGATCCCGCCGATTATATTTTACCCGCTGATTCCGACACTTCGACACCCTACAAGCTTTTCATTGAGATCAACCAGACTGGTGATGCGCACGGAGATTACGCAGACCAACCTTCACTCGTTTACTCGGTGGAGATCGACAACCTAAGCCCCGTCACTTTCCAGATTCTCGATTTGGTTGGCTATCCGAAGCGAGAAGATGAGAATGGAAAAGAGGCTTGGGGACTCTACTTCGTTGATGAAAGCTTTGGATCTGCTTTAAAGCTTGTTGACAGTGCTCTTCTGCGAATTGATCGAGAAAAATAAGAGAGAGAATAGAAGGGTCTGAAGCTTGGGGTCATGATTTTATTCCTCGGCGACTCGGAAAAATAGCTTTGGAGTATTAGCTGGAATGCTAGTGACTAGGTAGCGAGTGGTGTTCCCTTGTGATTCTAGAAAATCGGCCTCTTCTTTCCAGGGGCCCATAAGATTTGGGCTAGATTCGATACGGTAGGCGCGGCCCGGTCTCGACTGCCAGGTGATCATCGCGCTCCTCGGATTTCCCGACCTATATTCAATTGAGGTAATCGCGAGATTTCGACTACTGGTCATTCCGCCGGTCATAATGCTTTTCACTTCTTCTTGACTCAAACTACTGTCGTAAATGCGAAGATCGGCGAGGTTTCCATCGAAGCCACGGATAGCGGTGCCTTGCACGCGGCCACCTAAGGTGACAGCGAAGGGACCTCCAGTGTTTGTGGTATTGATGGGAACCGGGGTGAATAGACTTACCGCATCAAGTTGACCGTCGAGATAGAAGACAACATCGGAGATGTCAGGATCGGCGTCTTCTTCAAAGATGATCGCACCATGATGCCAAAGGTCATCGTTCACTGGGGTGGTGGCGACTGTTCTGCCACTTTGAATCTCAAGCCGGAGAGCGCCGACCGGACCATCTACCGCAGATGTATTTAAGCGAGCCTGCCATTTGAGCCCGTCCTGATTGGAATTACCCCAGCCGAGGATTCCGTTGTCACCTGCCAAGCTTGTTTTAAACCAAAAAGTCAAAGATCGAGAGGCGCTGCCACCGATACCTTCATACGGTGTGTAGAGAAGGTCGTTATTGTTAGCGAAAAGGAGAGAATGGGAGAGGTGGTCTGGAGCGTCATCGCTCCAAGTTGGTGGGACCGGCGCAGGAGTGATGAGAGTGCCATCGTGATCTCCGCTCCCAAGATCCTCGGCGAAGGTCCCACTCCCTTCATCAAGCGGAAAATACATCACCAATCCATCAGCACCAGGTGAGGTAGAGGATAACTGAGTAACTTCGGTGGCGGATAAGGCACGGTCATAAATACGGACGTCATCAAGTTTTCCAGAAAAGTAGTTTAGGGTTGTGCCTTGTTTTCTTCGCCCAATCGTGACTGGATCGGCGACGATGCTGGTATTGACGGGTTGGGTTGATCCGCCATTCCCACCCGGGGCTTCAGCCACCCCATCGATGTAGTGGATCACGGTGCCTAATTCGCCTGCTCCCTGTGGGTAGACGCTGGTGACATGGTGCCAATTTCCGTCATTAATAGAGGTGCTCCCGATGGTATAATCTCCTTGGGTCTCGGTCCGGATCGCTCCAACAGGTCCATTTGTAGCGTTGTCGTTGAGCCTGATATGCCATTTGGCTCCATTGCTTGTTGAGTTGCCCCATGCAATGATTCCGTTAGCTCCGGTCATCGTTGTTTTCATCCAAAATGAAACTGTTCGTGGGGCACTACCGGCGATCCCGACATATGTCGTATCAAGATATTGGGTCGTTCCGTCGAGATCGAGAGAGGCAGAATTGGCAAAACTGGTAGCGGGAATTTCGGTAGACCAAGCGGTGGACGTGGTCACGCTGGCGTCATTTTTATTTTTTGAAGAATCGGCATAGATCGTTCCATTGCCTTCATTAAATAGCCAATGTCCGACCAAATCTGCGCTTACGTTTCCAATAAAAAATAAATTTACGGCAAGAAGCTTTCTCATCTTAAGGGGAATCAAATTTTTTGATGATACCTTTTAGCAAATCTAAAATCGCAATAGGCTTAAGTCGTCCTATAGATTACTGAGCTATCATCGGGAGGAGGATGATTGTCTTTTTAAAAATCGCTCTTTGAAAGCTCTTTAGCACATTTTTCAACCCGGGCGGCATCGCTCGGCTCAAGCGAGCTCATTAAGGGCAGAGTAGGGCCGGTCTTGCCAATTTTAGTGGAGGCAACGGCTTCGTGAAGGACTCGGATGGGATTGATTTCATTACGAAGATTTTCGAGTGGTTGGAATGTCTTCCGGATGGTCTCGGCGATGTCAAGCTGGCCGCTATTAATGGCGGTGAGCATTTTCTGTGAGAGATCAGGCCGAATACAAACACAGCCGGATGTGAAGCCGTTAATCTGAAAGCGAGTAAGATGGGTAATCGCGGGTTGCTCACCGATCCCGCTGACAATAAGTCGAGGATCGACCACTTCGACGAGTCGTGAGAGATAATGATCCTTCGCAGGATCATCTCGAACGATAGCGTATTTGATCCAAGAAACGAGGCCGTCGTTAACGAGTTGAGCAACGGTTTCTGGTTCGAGGTAGCCTTCGAATTTGATATAAAGGACAGCTGGTTTCCCCAAAGTTTCAACAAACTTGCGAAAGCCAGTGGCGACGCCGGCATCAGTCGTAAGTCCCTGCATAGGAAGAATCATTACGGTGGGAAAGTTGAAGTTACGAAGAGTGGTAATTTGATCCATCATCGTGCCATAAGCTGGACCAACGGATGGGACAATAAGGGTATTCTCTGCGCTTTCTGTAGAGATGATTTCGAGGGCTTCTGCGTATTCGCTGGGGGCGATGTGGTAGAAGTTTGCATTGCCTCCGTAAAGAAGCGTGGAGATGCCTCCGGCTTCAATATGACGGATGATTTTTCTGTTTTCTCCGCGGTTGATTTTGAGTTCGGCATCACGGGCCAA
>Ga0206677_10000690_pt1 | contig 32198 bp, 29 predicted proteins | sample M130m12015metaG_FD_155475 | JGI IMG/M metagenome (GOLD analysis project Ga0206677, IMG submission 155475) | Ammonia-oxidizing marine archaeal communities from Monterey Bay, California, United States - M1 30m 12015 | ecosystem: Environmental > Aquatic > Marine > Intertidal zone | place: USA...
AGGAGACACCATGGTAACCTTCGAATTGGGGCTCGACTTCATCAAAAAAGACAATTTCTCTAAAGCTACAAAACCTCCACCAACGATTAATGTTTCTAGTTGGTGTGTTTTTAAGAAAATTGGGTACAATTCGTTCTGTTCCATAGTTATGATGCGATGCGTGTTTTTGAATAGGCTCGTTGCACATTTTCAATGACAATTCGATGATTGACGACTTCACCTATAACAATGATGGCTGGATTGCTAAGCTCTTCTTTTTCTACAACTCCTAAAATAGTATCGACTGTTGCAATCCCTACTTTTTCATGTACAGTTGTTCCATTTTGAATGATGGCGACTGGCAATTGGCTCTTGGATTCATGTTGAAACAGTTTTACAATTTCTGGCAATTTCCCCATTCCCATTAAGATCACTACCGTCGCATTTGACTTTGCTGCTAAAGCGACATCATTAGACAATTTGTGTTCTTTTGTTGTTCCAGTTATTACCCAAAAACTTTCTGCGCTTCCACGCTTTGTTAACGGAATGTTCTGATAAGCAGGAACTGCTAAAGAAGAAGATATTCCAGGAACCATCGCTACTTCAATACCATAACTAGCTGCATATTCCATTTCTTCGGCACCCCTTCCAAAAATAAAAGGGTCTCCACCTTTCAAGCGGACCACATGCCCATGAGAATGTGCGCGAGCTACAATCAATTCGTTAATTTGTTCTTGCTGATAATGATAACATCCTTTTCGTTTTCCAACAAAAATCAATTCAGCATTCGGATGGATATGGGTTAACAAGTCTTCATTAACCAGAGCGTCATACAATACCACATCTGCAGTATTTAAAACTTTAATCGCTTTTATAGTAATTAGATCTACATCGCCAGGGCCTGCGCCAACAACCGATAATTTTGGTGTTTTACGATACATGACTTACGGATTTTTTTCTAAAAATAGTTGCTTTTTTATAAAATGACTTTGAGTCACTTAAATAACTATTTGCAAAAATTTTTGTTGGTTTTTTGTTTTTTATTTGATAGACTACATTTTCGAAAGAGGGATTCATCTCTATTTTTTTGGTATCTATAAAGTGTTCTTGAAAGCTTTTAATAATTCCTGCTTGTGTATTGGTTTTTATATTTTCAGAAATCAACAATGCTTTTGCGGTATTAACCAATGAAGTGTAGGAATAGTAAATACTATCTGAAAACTGCGCTTCTTTTAAGGAATCTTCTGCATGTGTGATTTTCTCTTCACTTTCAAATAAAAGTGTAGCAATTAAATCGATCACAACCCCAGCACATTCTCCTACTCCAATTGCTTTTATATAGTTTTCAGAATGTCCCCAATCTATAAAATCGGAAGGTTCTAAGTTGGTGGTATCTGACAAAACTTTTAGCAAATCATAGAAATAGATTTTTCCATTTCTATCGTAATAGGCAAGAAAGTTTTCACCTTCTTGTTTGTTCTTTTCAAAATCATTTAATAGCAGACGCAAGGATTCTGGTCCTCTTTTACTTGGTATTTTAATTAGTTTGTCAGAAAAACGTCCTTTCCCATTCCCTAAAACTCCTCCTCCAATTAAAATTTGCAATGCCGGCGCTTGGAGATTTCCTACTTTAATCGACATTCCTTGAAAACCAACATGAGCCATATTGTGTTGCCCACAGGCATTCATACATCCACTAATTTTAATTGTAATTTCTTTGTTATTCTGGAAATTTGGATATTCGTTTTCCAACACTTTTTCAAGTTCTACCGTAATTCCAGTGCTGCTTGCAATTCCTAAATTACATGTATCTGTCCCAGGACAAGCAGTAATGTCTAAGGTTGAATTATACCCTGATTTCGCAAAGCCTAATTTTTCTAATTCCACATAAAAAAAGGGCAATAAGTCGGCTCTTACATGGCGAATTAAAATATTTTGACGCAAGGTCAATCGAATTTCATTGGCGGCATATTTTTTAACTAAATCGGCTAATAATCTCGCTTTTGGAGTGTAGAAATCTCCTAAATGAACTTTGATTCCGACAGCAAATAGACCTTTCTGTTTCTGGGGAATGACATTGGTTGCTTTCCATTTCTCATAGGCTTCACTATTTTCAATTTCTACTGAAGGAATGGCTACTTTTTGAAATGTGATGGGCTGCTCAAAAGAGGCAGTGTTTATAGAAACTCTTTGGTTGGTCAAGGCATTAATTTCATCAGAAACCAATTGTAAAAAGGTGGTAAATCCAATTTCTTTGATCAAAAATTTTAAGCGTGCTTTTGCTCTTTTTACGCGTTCTCCATGGCGATCAAAAACTCTTAGCACACTCTCTATCGTTGGGATCAATAAGTCTTCTTCTAAAAATTCATAAATCACGTCAGCATGTCGTGGCTGAGACCCTAAACCGCCTCCCAATAACACTTTAAATCCTTTTTTAGAGACCCCATTTTCAGTTTTAATTTTGGCAATAAACCCTAAATCATGAATAAAACTAATCGCAGTGTCCGCATCGGTACCCGAAAAAGACATTTTAAATTTTCGTCCCATATCTTGACAGATTGGGTTTCTCAAAAAGAATTGAAAGGTTGCATCTGCGTAGGGAGAAACATCAAAAGGCTCATGGATATCAATCCCTGCAGTTTCTGAAGCTGTGATATTTCTGACGGCATTCCCACAAGCTTCTCGCAAGGTAATCGCATCTTTCTCCAATTGAGCCCAAAGTTCTGGGGTTCGGTCTAAACTAACGTGGTGTATTTGAATATCCTGTCGAGTTGTAATGTGTAATCTTCCACGAGAATACTCATCCGATACATCGGAAATTCGATGCAATTGTTCACTCGTTACTTTTCCATAAGGCAATTTGATACGAATCATTTGGACCCCTAATTGACGCTGCCCATAAACTCCACGAGCCAAACGTAAACTTCTAAAGCGTTCTTCGTCAATCTTTCCTTCTTTAAATAGTTGGATTTTTCGTTCCAACTCTAAAATGTCTTTTTCAACGATTGGATTTTCTATTTCGGTTCTAAAACTTTGCATATTATCTATTTTTTTTATCGGATAAAACCGACACCAACGGTATTGTTTGTTTTGGGGTTTATTAAAATAAAAGACCCATTCGATTTATTTTGATTGAAGCTATCAAATAATAAGGGGTTGCTTAGTTTTAATTGTACATCGCCAATTTGATTTAACTCAAGTAGTGGTGGTTGCTCTTCTACCCCCGAAAAATCAATTTTGATAAGACTTAAAATATTAGTGACCTTTGCTTGTACATCGTTTACACCATGTCTTATAAAATATTTTTGGGAAACTTTTAAAGGGGCTTTGTCCATCCAACAAATAGTGGCATCTATCTCTGTTGAAAGGGTTGGTTCTTCATTTGTTTTCACCAACATATCTCCTCTACTTACGTTTACATTGTCTTCTAAAGTGACGACAATAGAACTTCCACTTTTTGCAGTTGCATATTCTTGATCAAAAAAATGAATGCTTTTTATTGCTGATTTTGTGAGTGATGGCAATACGGTTATTGGATCTCCAATGGAAAAATCACCTCCATAAATCTTACCTGCATAGCCTCTAAAATCATGATGTTCTTCTGTTTTTGGGCGAATTACGGATTGAACAGGGAAACGAACTTGAGAGATTTCTTGAACATCTTCTGCTTCTAGGTTTTCTAAATGATGAAGTAAGGTTTCTCCTTTGAACCAAGGCATATTTTTTGAATGCTCAACAACATTGTCTCCTTGCAAAGCTGAAAGTGGAATAAAGGTTAAATTTTGACCTTTGTATTCACTGCTACTTGCTAAGTCTTGAATTTCTTTTTTAATGGTATTGTACTGATCTTGAGAAAAATTGACCAAATCCATTTTATTAATCGCAATTACCACCTCTTTAATTCGCAATAAATTATTGATAAAAAAATGGCGATAGGTTTGCTCTACAACCCCTTTTCTTGCATCAATTAAAATAATAGACACTTGTGCTGTAGATGCTCCAGTGACCATGTTTCGGGTATATTCTATATGCCCAGGAGTATCTGCAACTATAAAACTTTTAGAGGGTGTTGAAAAATAAATATGTGCAACATCGATGGTAATTCCTTGTTCCCGTTCGGCCATCAAACCATCAGTTGCCAAAGAAAAATCTAAATAATCAAAACCTTTTTGCTTGCTTTTTTGGGTGATTGCTTCTAATTTATCGTCAGTCAATGATTTGGTATCGTATAGAATACGACCAATGAGGGTACTTTTCCCATCATCTACACTTCCTGCTGTTGCTATTTTTAATACGTTCATTTGCTTTTATTTTTCTTTATTAAAAATACCCTTGTTGTTTTCTCTTTTCCATCGCAGCTTCCGATCTTTTATCATCTATTCTTGCACCTCTTTCTGAAATAGAGGAATCTCTAATTTCTTCCACTACTCTTTCAATATCTACTGCATTCGACAATACAGCAGCTGTACAACTCATATCTCCAACCGTCCGAAAGCGAACGATTCGTTCCACAACTTGTTCCTCTTCATCTCGATACACTACCTTATCATCGGCAGACCAGATCATTTGATCTCTTAAAAAGGTTTTTCTTTTATGAGCGAAATAAATGGAAGGGATTTCTATTTTTTCTTTTTTGATATAGGACCAAACATCGAGTTCTGTCCAATTTGAAATTGGAAACACGCGAACATTCTGCCCCAAATCAATTTTACCATTGAGCATGTCAAATAATTCTGGGCGTTGATTCTTTTCATCCCATTGACCAAAATCATCTCGTACAGAAAAAACGCGTTCTTTTGCGCGTGCCTTTTCTTCATCTCTACGTGCACCACCAATACAAGCATCAAAACCAAATTCATTAATCGCATCTAATAATGTTTCTGTTTGTAGTATATTTCTACTGGCATACCTACCAGTTTCTTCTTTTACAACCCCTTTATCTATGTTGTCTTGTACATTTCGAACAATCAATTCTAAATCCATTTCTTTTGCCAAACGATCTCTAAACTCGATGGTCTCTGGAAAGTTGTGCCCCGTATCGATATGCAATAAAGGAAACGGTACTTTTGCAGGATAAAATGCTTTTTGAGCAAGTCGCACCAAAGTGATACTGTCTTTCCCTCCTGAAAAAAGGAGTACAGGCTTTTCAAATTGAGCGAGGACTTCTCTTAGTATATAAACGGCTTCACTTTCTAAAGCATCTAAGGGTACTGTTCTTTGATTCATAATCGTATCTTTTAAATATGCAAACCACATTCTCTATTATTCGCTACTTTTGTTGGGTCGAAATATGCAAACTCATTGGGTAAATCATGCGTTTCTAAATACACATCCAAGTCGCTATCTGACCAATGGTAAAAAGGACTCACTTTTAAGATTCCGTCTTTGGAAAAAGACAAAATATCAATTCGATCTCTAAAAGCAGTTTGCCCCTTTCGTATATTGGTAAACCATATTTCGGGTTGGTGTTTATTCATTGCCCTTCGAAAAGGCTCCAACTTTACTTGTTCTGTAAAAAGTAGATGCTCTTTGGTTTTGACTTCTGGAATTCCTAAAACAATATTCCGATGCGCAACGGTTTGTTTTGGAACAAAGACTTCGATCTGTAAGTTTAGTTTTTCAATTAAAACTTCGGCATGTTTATAGGTTTGAGGAGTATTATACCCTGAATCGCACCAAATAACTTTTGCTGATGGATTCTCTGCTACAACTAGGTGTAAGATTGCAGCTTCGTAGGGTCTAAAGTTTGTGGTAACAAGCGTTTCCTTGTTAAGTTCAAAAGCCCACGCTACAATTTCTTGCGGAGTAAAACGCTTTAAACTCTTGTTCAGTTCTTTGATATTCAGAAGGTTTTGTAATGTAATCATTTTCCCCATTTTATTTTGTTCCAAGCTCTCTCGTGAAAGAAATACAATACCAGTTTTGAAATTAATTCTACGACTCCAATTGAAAAAGCCAATGCCAATGTTCCTGTAATTAGGTAAGAAATCAGTACTGTTGAAACAGTTCCAATAATTCTCCAACTGGCTGTTTTGGCAATACTTCTCTTTAATTTTTCTTCTTTAATTTCTATTTCCATGATCAAAAATATTCCTTCAATTTATATTATCCTAATTACCCTATCGGATTTATAGGTTAATAATACAAAATTAAACCTTATTTATTTAAAAACTTGTGACAATACCGAAATAATTAAGCTTATTTTTTATGAATTAGACAAGTCTGACAAACGTGTATTTTTAAAAACCGTAAGGGTGCTATCACGCACCTGCTCCATGAGTCGATGAACACCGCAAGCATTTTCTTCTGGACAATCATGACATTTTTCGTAAAAATTGAGGCTCACACACGGAACCATTGAAATAGGTCCTTCTAAAATTCTCATGATCGAAGTCATTTTGATTTCTTTCGGATCTTGAAGGAGATAATAGCCTCCTCCTTTTCCTTTCTTAGAACCTAAGAAACCGTTTTTACGAAGTGTTAAAAGAATGCTTTCAAGAAATTTTAATGAAATGTTTTCACTTTTAGAAATTACTGCGATTGCAACAGGATTTTTACTCTCCTGTTTTGCTAAATAAATGAGCGCTTTAATTCCGTATTTTGTTTTTTTCGAAAGCATTACACAAAGATACCTTATTTTTAAATTAAGCCAAAGCTTGTTTTAAATCATTGATAATATCATTTACATTCTCCAACCCAACAGAAACCCTTACCAAACCATCTGTAATTCCAACTTCTAGTCGATCTTCTTCCGATAATCTTCCATGCGTAGTACTCGCTGGATGCGTGACGATGGTTCTCGTATCTCCCAAATTTGCAGATAGCGAACACATTTTTATTTTGTTCAGAAAGGTTCTTCCTGCCGAAATTCCGCCCTTCAACTCAAAGGCTACAACATTCCCTCCTAATTTCATTTGTTTTTTGGCAACATCATATTGAGGATGCGATTTTAAAAAGGGATATTTCACCAATTGAATCGATGGCTCTTGTTCGAGAAATTCGGCAACAATTAATGCATTTTCACAATGCTTTTCGACTCTTACTGCCAACGTTTCTAGACTTTTAGACAATACCCAAGCGTTAAAAGGAGACATGGCAGGACCTGTATTTCTTGCAAAAAGATAGATCTCACGCATTAGTTCTTTGTTTCCAACAGTAACTCCTCCCAATACTCTTCCTTGACCATCAATGAGTTTTGTTGCGGAATGAATGACCAAATCGGCTCCAAAATCGATCGGTTTTTGCAAATAGGGAGTCGCAAAACAATTGTCTACGATAAAAATAAGACCGTGTTTTTTGGCCAATGCGCCTAACACTGCTAAATCTAAAATATCAACGGCTGGGTTAGTAGGGGTTTCTATGTATAAAATCTTGGTGTTTTCCTGAATCAAACTTTCCACCAAATCAACGTCATCTACTTTAAAATAGGAAGTTTCTATATTCCATTTTGGTAAAAACTTTGTAAACATGCTGTGAGTAGAACCAAAAACAGAACGACATGAAACCACATGATCATCAGCATTTAATAGCGCTGCAAATGTTGAAAAAATAGCAGACATGCCTGTTGCAAAAGCATATCCAGCTTCCGCGCCTTCCATCGCTACAATTTTATCTACAAATTCTGATGTGTTTGGATTGGTAAAACGACTGTATAGATTTCGCTCTTTTTCTTCCGCAAAAGAAGCTCTCATTTCTTCGGCATCTTCAAATACAAAACTCGATGTTAGGTACAAAGGCGTCGAATGTTCTTGGTGTTGAGACCGTTCGGTTTGTGTTCTTATCGCGTTTGTTTCAAAATTAAAATCTTCCATTGTTTATAATGTTTTGCTTTTTAAAACTGAATTGGTCTTAAAAATAGGTTCAATAATTGTTGCCAACTGCTCAAATTCAATGAGAAAAGCATCATGCCCATGCATTGATTTTATTTCAGAATAGGCAATGTTCTTTTTTACTTTAAATAAGGCAATGAATGTGTGTAAATTTTCTTCTGCGGTGAAAAATAAATCTGAATCTACACTCACCATATGAATGCTACTTTTAATCGTACTTAATGTGTTTATACTCGATTCATTTTCTTTCGTAACATCGATTGATTTAAGCAAATGATTCATCAATTTATAGGCAGATAATTGAAATCTTTTTTGCAATTTTTTCCCGTGATGCAACAACCAACTTTCAATATTAAAAATCTTCAAATCGGTATTCTTTGTTCTATTGAAGCGTTTGTTAAAGGACGCAGGTGTTCTGTACAATAACATGGCATGCATTCTTGCATCGTGAATTGGATTGGACGAGTTGTTTAAAAATTGTTCTTGAATTTTACAATTGGCAATCAACCAATCTGTTGCTCTAAAGTCGGATGCTATTGGGATCAAATGCTTACAAATGGTTGGTTGTAAAACGGCCATTTGCCATGCGATACTCCCTCCCAATGAACCGCCAATAATCGCAAACAATTGCTTAACGTTTAATTTTTCGAGTCCGACTAAGAAAAGTTTCGCCATGTCTTTTGCGATAAAATCTTGATAATTTTCCAACAATAAACCATCATAACCATTTCCCGGGATGTTGAAGGCCAAAATAGTATAATGCTTGGTATCAATCGCTTTTCCGGGACCAATTAATTCTTGCCACCACCCCTTTTCGCCACAAACATCGGAATTCCCAGTTAAAGCATGATTGACCAAAACAATGGGGCCCTCATGCAGAGGTTTCCCAAAAAGCTGGTAAGACAATTCTAAAGAAATTGTCTTACCACTTTCTGTGATAAATTGATCAATCGGTAGCTTTTGTAGTTTCGAATTCACTTGATTTGATAAAAAATTTATAGGGAAACAGTTGAAAAGGCAGCCTTTAAATCGGCTTTTAAATCTTCAATATCTTCGATACCAACAGACAATCGAATTAAATCTTGTGCAACGCCAGCACTTTCTTGTTCTACTTCTGATAACTGTTGATGCGTGGTACTTGCCGGGTGGATAATGAGCGATTTGGTATCTCCAATATTTGCCAATAGCGAAAATACTTTGGTCGCATCTACAATCGATTTTGCAGATTCATATCCGCCTTTGGTTCCAAAAGTGACGATTCCACTCTGTCCGTTTGGTAAATATTTATCTGCTAAGGATTTGTACTTGCTACTTTCCAAACCTGGATAGTTGACCCAAGCAACTTCTTCTTGAGCTTCCAGCCATGTTGCCAATGCCAAGGCATTTTTTGAATGCTGTTGAATACGAACTGGTAATGTTTCCAATCCTTGAAGAATATGAAATGCGTTGGTAGGACTCAATGCACCTCCAAAATCACGCAACCCCTCTAAAATTAGCTTAAAAATAAAAGAGGAAGCACCTAAGGTTTCATAGTATTTTAATCCATGGTATCCGGCAGATGGTTCTGTAAATTCTGGAAATTTCCCACTAGACCAATCGAAGGTTCCTGCGTCTATTATAGCGCCTCCTAAAGAGTTTCCTTGCCCGCCTATGTATTTTGTTAACGAATGAATTACAAGATCTGCTCCATGTTTAATTGGATTTAGCAATACAGGTGTTGCCACGGTATTGTCTACAATAAAAGGAACTTTTGCTTCCTTAGCGTGTTTTGATATTCCTTCTAAATCTAAAACATCTAATTTGGGATTCCCTAAAGACTCCACAAAAAATGCTCTTGTATTTTCCTGAACCGCTGCTGCAAAATTAGCTGGATTTGAGGGATCTACAAAGGTTGTTGTAATCCCAAATCTTGGTAAAGTGACACTTAATAAATTGTAAGTTCCACCATAAAGGCTACTGGAGGCTACAATGTGGTCTCCCGATTTTAAGAGCGTAAGCAAACCGGTTGCTATTGCTGCAGTACCTGAGGCAAAAACCACGGCACCAATACCGCCTTCAATAGCTGCCAAACGGTCTTGTAGAATTTGATTTGTTGGGTTGTTTAAACGGGTGTAAATAAACCCCAATTCTTTTAGTGAAAAGAGATTTGCTGCATGTTCCGAATTGTTAAAAACATACGAAGTAGTTTGATAAATTGGAACGGCTCTTGCGCCTCCATTTTCTTTGGCATCATGCCCAATGTGTAACGCTTGGGTTGCTAATTTTTGTGTACTCATTTTTCTAATTTTTTTGAGTTAATAAAAGATTAAACCAAAAGTCAAATGCATCAAATATTGATGAATCAAAATAGAAAAATGTTAAAAAGAAAAAATAGAAGATTTCGGAATGAAAAATTCTCTTTTGTTATCTATCCATAGTTTTTAAACTTGGGTAGAATTTAGCACCTTCTTCATTTCTAAAGGGTTGCTAAGGCTTCATAGGGTCTAATCCCTCCGCCTTTCTTGATAACATTTCAATAAATTATTGAACTTTGTGAGTGCAAATATAGGTTTAGAAAAAATTAACATCCTAATTTTTTTTTATTTTTTTTTCATTTTTAACAAATTCAGAAATAAAGAATCTCCTCATTACAGAATTCCTATTTTAAGAACAAGGAATGCATTTCTTTTATTGAAAAAAGAATTGAACAAAAAATAAATGTTCGAAATTAGTGTTAGATTTTAAAATTTAACTGTAGCTTTGCAACAGAATTTAAGAGGAAAAATTTGAACTGATTGCAACCTCTTTGTTGAAAGTAACGAAAGTGAACTTCAACATAACAAAATGCTAAAGCAGTAACTTCTACTCCTTTTAGCACCCCTGCGATCTATTTTTATTTTTCTTCTACAATAAAGAAAAAACATGTCATATTTATTTACCTCAGAAAGTGTTTCTGAAGGACACCCAGACAAAGTTGCAGATCAAATTTCTGATGCTTTAATTGATAATTTTTTAGCCTTTGACCCGACTTCCAAAGTAGCTTGTGAAACTCTTGTAACCACAGGTCAAGTTTTTCTAGCTGGGGAAGTAAAATCCAAAACCTATTTAGATGTTCAAAAAATAGCAAGAGATGTCATTAATAAAATTGGATACACAAAAGGAGCTTATATGTTTGATGGCAATTCATGTGGCGTGCTCTCAGCAATACATGAACAGTCTCCAGATATCAATCAAGGTGTAGACAAAGCGAATCCAGAAGAGCAAGGTGCTGGAGATCAAGGAATGATGTTTGGATATGCTACCGATGAAACAGAAAACTACATGCCTTTGGCCTTGGAACTTTCTCACAGATTATTGATTGAACTGGCCGCATTGCGAAGAGAAAATAACGAGATTACATACTTAAGACCCGATGCTAAATCTCAAGTTACAATTGAATATTCTGATGATAATATTCCACAAAGAATTGATGCCATTGTAGTCTCTACCCAGCATGATAATTTTGACTCGTCTGACGAAGTAATGTTAGCGAAAATTCAAAAGGATATTGTCTCTATTTTAATTCCAAGAGTAGTTGCAAAATTACCAGTACACCTTCAGAAATTATTCACCAACGACATTACCTATCACATTAACCCAACCGGTGTTTTTGTGATTGGAGGGCCACACGGGGATACGGGGTTGACTGGTCGTAAAATTATTGTGGACACTTACGGAGGAAAAGGGGCTCATGGTGGTGGTGCGTTCTCTGGAAAAGATCCTAGCAAGGTAGATCGTTCCGGTGCCTATGCCACAAGACATATTGCTAAAAACTTAGTAGCTGCCGGATTGTGTAAAGAGGTGTTGGTTCAAGTTTCCTATGCAATTGGTGTTGCAAAACCAACAAGTATTAATGTGGAAACCTATGGGACTTCCAAAGTGGATTTAACGGATGGGGCCATCAGTAAAATTGTAGAATCTATTTTTGACATGCGTCCTTATTTTATTGAAAAGCGTTTAAAATTAAGAGCGCCTATTTATTCAGAGACAGCTGCTTATGGTCATATGGGAAGGACTCCTGAAGTAAAAACAGTTACATTTACAAACCCAATGGGTGAAACCGTTTCACAAGAAATTGAGACGTTTACTTGGGAAAAATTAGATTTTGTTGACAACGTAAAAGAGGCTTTTAACCTCTAATTTTGATATAAGAAATCATCCTACATAAAACTAAAAAAGGACTCCAATAATGGAGTCCTTTTTTTATTTGGTTTGTGATGCTATTTTACAATTGGTAACGTACTCTAAAGCTAATAAATCTAGGCAAAATAAAGGTTTCTCTTACATTAAAAGAAACAACACCCTGGCTTACAGAAGCATTTGAACCTGTTGCTAGTAAGTTACTTCCAACGAGTTCATATTCCCATTTTGCATCTCGATCTTTTCGATACGCTATTTTTGCATTCAGTATTTTGTAGGAATTTAAGACACTTCCACCTTGCCTTTGTTCATTGTATGAAAAATCGGATCTCAAAGTAACAGACTCCCAAAGATAGGCGTCAAAATCTACAGACGGCGCATGGGTAACTGTTTTGATATCAGTGGCTCTAGAACTATTCTTTTGATCTACGAAAGAAAGTCTATAATTCAAACTAAGATTGGGTGCTTTTGTAAAATTGGTTCCAATTCTTGTATTGATTCCTTTCACAAAGCTTTCGTTGGTATTCTCTATAAAATTTATTGATTGATAGCTTTTTGAATAGGAAAAATTACCCCCTAGTCTTGCAGTGATCTTTTTATAGGTCTTGCTAAGGTTTCCATAAGCCGTAAGACTTTCATTATCAAAAGTAGAGTTGATAGACGAACTGCTTGAAACGACTGATCTCGGCTGAAAAATAGTATTTCTATTTACTTGGTCTGCTGTTTTACGGTAATTTACACCTCCAAAAATACTGCTTCCGTCAAACAAATTGAAACTTCTATAATTCAATCTTAAATTGTGCGTGCTAGCATTGGTTAAGTCAGAATTTCCAGCAAAAAAGGAATTGTAACTGTTGGCAACAATTCCACTTGCAATTTGATTTACGTCTGTAAAATTAACTTCTTTTTTATAGGTGAAGTTCAGGCTTTCACTTCTTTTAAACTGCACGATCATATTAAATTCTGGCAATAGTTTTGCAAATTTATCTTGAAACATTTCAGAACCAAACTGAATGTTCTTGGAAGTATAGGAGTGAATGGTAACTCCTGGAGTAAAGGTAAAAATTCCTGACTTCAAACGATATCTCAATCCGCCATAAATATCTGTAAAATTGTATTCCGTATCGTTAATCGTTCGGACATTTTCGACACCCTCAATTGTAGGATCTGGCTCAAATTCTGTCCCATTGTCTAAGGTTTGAAAAAAACGAGAATTGAAGTTTTGTTGGCTTAGAATGGTTCCCATTACAAAATTCAAATTGCTCTTCGAATTTAAAATGTAATAATAGTCTAGTTTCGCATCCAATTGATTCGATTTTACTTTCCGTTCTTGTTCTAAATTGTAAAACTGATTTGATGTATTTAATCCTAATGCTTCAGCTGCATCATCAAAACCGTCATTATCTTCATCCTCATTGTTGTTCGGATCGTTTTCTAAAGAAGCCACATAAAAGGGATCTTCATCCTGTAATAAGTGCTTTACTTCTAAGGCAAATATACTCGTCTCACTTGCAGTGTAGAAATAGCTTAAGTCTTGATTTATAGTATATGGGGTCGCATTTTCTGATTCTGTAATATCACTTAACACCAAAGAATTTACGTCATCAATTCGGAATTCATTGGTAAAACGTCCCGACACGTTATAGTTCATTTGATTGTCAAAATCTTTTTTATAACTGGAACTAAATCGAAACAACCCAGTGTTACTAGTCTGATCTGTTGTATTGTCTACAAAATCATCTGGTGTATTTGGATCTACATAATCTATTGCATTAATATTTCTTTGTCCGTTGCTATTACTTGAAAAAATTAAGAATCCGCTTAAATCTAATTTTGAATTTGGGGAGTAACTAAAATTTAAGGCACTTAATTTGGTCTCAATTCGGTTTGCATTTCTGGCATTGGCAGTTAGAAATCCAATTCCGGCATCGGCAATGTTAATGTTGGTTCCATTGGAGGGACTCTGACTTTGAAAATTTCCTCCAAAACCTCTGAGGTCTCTTCTACTTAGAACAACATTGCCCATATTATTTACATCACCAATAACGTTAATTGTATATTTAGGGGTGTAATAGAACAATTTTGGTTGAAAAAGATACAACTCGGTGTCTGGTGAATCTCCTCCTCCAGCAGTTACATCTCCAAACCAAAAATTCTTTTTCCCTTCTTTTAATTTAATATTTATGGCTACTCTATCTTCATTGTTTTGAACTCCACTTAATTGATTTACATTGGAGTAATTTCGCAACACCTGAATTTTATCTACGGCATTTGAAGGAATGTTTTTTGAGGCTAATTTGGTATCTCCACTAAAAAATTCCTTTCCATCTACCATTATTTTTTCAACCACTTTGCCTTCCACTTCAATTTCACCAGCATCATTTACTTCTACTCCTGGCAATTTCTTTAAGACGTCTTCTAATTTGCGTTCGGATCCATTCTTAAAGGAATCCGCATTATAAATAATGGTATCACCTTTAACAGTTACCGGCATTTTAGAAACAATATTTATTCCCTCAAGCATGTTGTCTTCCGACATGGTGTAATTTTTAGAGGTATTGGTTTCTGTTGTTTTTAAGAACTCACTTACATCTCTAAAACCAACATAACTAATCTTTATATTGTAGGTAGTATTCTTTTTTAGATCTAATTTAAAATTCCCTTGTCCGTCTGTAAAACCGTAAGAAGCAATTCTTTTTGCAATGGTATCAATGGCAATTACATTTGCCATTTCTAAGGGATTTCCAATAGAATCTTTTACGACGCCTTTCAATTCAATTTGAGCACTAGAAACCCATGATGCCAAAAAAATGGCAATAAATAGTAATTTTTTCATATACATGTTTTGATTGGTAAATGTATTTTTAGTAGCCTCTTCCTCTACCCCCACGTCCTCTATTTTTAAAACGCTCTTTCAACTCTTCCGTTTTTTCTTTTACAATTTGAGTGTATTCTTCTCTCGAAACTTCTTTTCCTTTGCGTGGTTCTTTAATTTCTAAATCTCCCGAAGTACTGATGGCGATTTCTGTACACAGCATAGTAGTTCTACCCGCATTTAACTCCAAAATCAATCCCGGCAATCCATAATACTTGTCTGGACCAGAACTTACTGGAATCTGTGGCGTATACCAAGCTGTAACGTTCAACATTTTCTTTGCGGTTTTACTGTCTTTGTTATTTGTAGAATCTTTTTTCTTATCGTTGCCTCTTCTACTAAAAATGCTTCCCCAATCTACATTGGTATCTTCTTTGACTAAAGTAGCTTTGTAACAAGTATAGTTTCCTATTTTTTTGGTTTCTGTTCCCAACTCCCATTCCAATTGCCCCATATCTTCTACAACTAAAAAACGTTTGCTAAATTGCTCAACGTCTTCAATCATTTTTTTGTCTTTCAAACTTTTATAGATTGAACCTTGACCATTGCTTCTTCCCCAACTTGGACCTGAAGCTCCTGGGCCTTCTAAGGCAACATCTTCTTTAAAAGAAGATTCCGTTTTATTGAAACTCAACGTATAGGTTTTCTCAAGAAAATTCTTAAAACGAGCCATCATTTGTTTCTTACGTTGCTCAGGCATTTTCTCAAATCGGCTCATATCCATAGAAGTTTTGGACATGTATACTGCCTTACCTTGAAAATTGTTTTGTGCAAAAGTAAAAACAGAAAGAAAGGCAACTAATATTGTAAAGAGTGATTTCATAATTTGATTGTATAAATTTTTGTCAAAAATACTGTTAATTAACCATCTTTAGACTTAAAGATGAAGTAAAAGTTTAATGGTGTTTCAAAAATAACTAAACTTAAATTATCCTCCTATTTTAATATTGATGCCACCCCCCATGTTTACGCCATTTCGAGACTTAAAGCGTTCCATCAATTCCTGGGTCTTTTCTTCTTGAATTTTGTCATAAGCAGCTTGGGAAACAATTTCACCTTTTTCGGGTGCTTTAACTTCAATTTTCTCGGAAGGATTCAAAACAATTTCTGTACAAACAATCAAGCGTTCTCCATCATTTATTTCTAAAATTAAACCCGGTAATCCCTGGTAATTGTCTGGACCATTACTCACAGGTACTTGTGGAGTGTACCATGCAGTTGTGGTGACTGTTTTTTTAATTTTATTTTCTTTAGACTCCCCATCCTCAAAAACCATCTGAATATCTTCTACAGTTCTGGTAAAGGTTGCTTTATAACACGTGTAGTTTCCAATGTTTTTAGTTTCGGTAGATAGGTCCCATTGATAGTTGGGCAAGGAATCTTTCACCAAAAAACGCTTCCCCATGATTTCGGTCTGATTGACAAATCGTTTTTCATTGATGTTTTTAAAATAGATGCTTCCATTTCCCGAACCTCCAAAAGACATGACCATCACACCTGCACCACCTATTTGTGATTTTGGCGCATCTAATTGCACATCTTCCTTATAGGTAGATGTTTTTTGATCAAAATTCAAAATAAATGTTTTCTGATTCATTTTCTGTATTCTCGCCTGAATCTGTTTTTGCATCTCATCAGACATACCCGGATTTTTTTCGTTATCAAAAGAAATCGTCGATTTTCTACTTGTTTTATAGATTGCTTTCCCAGAAAAATTTTGTGCGTTTAGAGCAAAAGAAACTAAACTAATTAAAATGGTAACCTTGATGTTCATAAAATATCTTGTTTTAATGAACACAAAGTTAGAAATTATATTAAACCTGTTCCATATTTAACATCTTTTAACAGCTTTGATGCAATAATCCAAAAATAATGTTTTCAAAAACCGTGAATATTTAAATACTAAATATTCGTGGGGTTGGGGATAAATTGATTTGCAAATGAACCCCTAATGGCAAAAAATCATTACCTTTATCGCACCAACCAAACCTCTAATTATTTAATCTATGCACGTTGCAATTGCGGGAAATATTGGCGCAGGTAAAACTACGCTCACCAAACTATTAGCCAAACATTATAATTGGAAACCTCATTACGAAGCTGTTGATGAGAATCCATATTTAGATGATTTTTATTCAGAAATGGAACGTTGGTCTTTTAATCTACAAGTCTATTTTCTAAACAGTCGTTTTCGTCAAATACTAGAATTGCGTGAAACAGGAAAGAAAATTATACAAGACCGAACGATTTATGAAGACGCACATATTTTTGCGCCGAATCTACACGCAATGGGGCTAATGACCAATAGAGATTATGGGAATTATAGTTCTTTGTTTGAATTGATGGAAAAACTAGTAACACCCCCCGATTTATTAATTTACTTACGTGCAGACATTTCTACCTTGGTTGGTCAAATTCATAAGAGAGGTAGGGATTATGAAAATTCTATTAGTATTGACTACCTAAGTCGATTAAACGAACGATATGAAGCTTGGATTTCTACATACACCAAAGGGAAATTACTAATCATTGATGTAGACCAATTAGACTTTGTAGACAATCAAGAAGATTTAGGTTATATCATCGATAGAATTGATGCGCAAATCAATGGCTTGTTCTAAAAAAAATAAATTTCATACACTATCTATCGTAAGAGACCGTTCTATGATCTCTTTTTTTTTGAAAAAAAGCTTTCACAAAATATTTCAAAAAAAACAGCTTTGTTTTGTAACAAAGTAACGCTTTGAAACGTATAATGAAATAAGAATCGATGTAAACCCCTAATATTTTTTGAAACTTCCATGAGACAGCTAAAAATTACAAAGCAGGTAACCAATAGAGAAACTGCATCCTTAGACAAATATTTACAAGAAATTGGTAAAGTAGATTTAATTACTGCAGATGAAGAAGTAGAATTGGCTCAGCTAATAAAAGCAGGAGATCAAACCGCTTTAGAGAAGTTAACAAAAGCAAATTTACGATTTGTGGTTTCTGTTGCAAAACAATACCAAAACCAAGGATTAACTTTACCAGATTTAATCAACGAAGGAAACTTAGGGTTAATTAAAGCGGCAAAACGTTTTGATGAAACACGGGGATTTAAATTTATCTCTTATGCCGTTTGGTGGATTCGACAGTCGATCTTACAGGCATTGGCAGAACAATCTAGAATTGTTCGTTTGCCATTAAACAAAATTGGTTCGATTAATAAAATTAACAAAATGTACGCTTTCTTAGAACAAGAAAACGAACGTCCTCCAAGTGCAGAAGAGATCGCTAAGAAATTAGACATGACTGTAAACGACGTAAAAGAATCTATGAAAAATTCTGGACGTCATGTATCGATGGATGCACCGCTAATTGAAGGGGAAGACTCTAACTTATACGACGTATTGAACTCCGGAGAATCTCCAAACCCAGACCGAACCTTATTACACGAATCGTTACGTATAGAAATTAACAGAGCCCTAGAAACGCTTACACCTCGTGAAGCAGACGTTGTAAAGCTATACTTTGGCTTGGGAGAACACCAACCAATGACCTTAGAAGAAATTGGAGAAACATTCGACCTAACCCGGGAACGAGTTCGTCAAATTAAAGAAAAAGCGATTCGTCGTTTAAAGCATACCTCAAGAAGTAAAATTTTAATGACCTACCTCGGGTAATCATTATTGTAAATAAAACTTGTAAAACTCTCGAAATGAATTCGAGAGTTTTTTATTTTATATTCCTATTTTTACAGTAACAAATACACAACAAGAAAAAACAAATGAGTAATTTAATAGCACCTTCAATTTTAGCAGCAGATTTCGGTAATTTACAACGCGATATCGAAATGGTAAACAATAGTGAAGCAGATTGGTTTCATATTGATATAATGGACGGCGTATTCGTTCCAAACATTTCATATGGAATGCCGGTTTTAAAAGCCATCGCCAAACATGCCACAAAAACAATTGATGTGCATTTGATGATCGTAAATCCAGATCAGTACATTCAAACTTTTGCAGATTTAGGCGCCCATATTCTAACAGTTCATTACGAAGCTTGCACCCATTTGCACAGAACAGTACAAGCCATAAAAGCGTCAGGAATGAAAGCTGGAGTTGCCTTAAACCCCCACACACCGATTGCCGTTTTAGAAGACATTATTAACGACTTGGATTTGGTCTGTATTATGAGTGTAAACCCTGGTTTTGGTGGGCAATCTTTCATAGAAAACACCTATAAGAAAACTTCACAACTAAAACACCTTATTGAATTTACAGGTTCAAACTGTCTAATAGAAATTGATGGTGGTGTAACCAATAAAAACGCCAATGCCTTAATAGAAGCGGGCGCCAATGTCTTGGTAGCCGGTAGCTATGTTTTTGGTGCAGAAAACCCAACAGAAACCATTGCAGATTTAAAAAACACGATTGGATAGAAGGTACGCAGTTGTAGATATAGAAACTACGGGGAATGGATACAAGGGACAAAAGATCACCGAAATCTCTATCTTTATTTTTGATGGAGAAAAGGTGTTGGACGAATTTACAACATTGGTCAATCCAGAAGCACCCATTCCTGCATTTATAACCAACCTTACTGGAATCACCCAAGCCATGGTTCGAAACCAGCCACGGTTCTTTGAGATTGCAAAAAAGGTTGCAGAAATTACCAAAGACTGTATTTTTGTAGCGCACAATGTCAACTTCGATTACAACATCATTCAAGCAGAATTTAAAAGTTTAGGCTTTGATTTTAAACGTAAAAAACTCTGTACTGTTCGTTTGTCACGGAAAATAATTCCCGGACTTCAATCTTATAGCCTAGGGAATATTTGTGCAGATGAAGGCATTCCTATTTCCGCAAGACACCGCGCAAGAGGGGATGTAGAAGCTACCGTAGAATTGTTTAAAAGACTCTTACAGAGAGATGATAACTTTACCATCAATTCTTTTTTAAATCCAAAATCGAGGCAAGCCACTTTACCACCTCTTTTAGACAAAAAGGTTGTTGATCAACTCCCCGAAAAACACGGAGTTTACTATTTTAAAAACCCAGCAAAAGAAATTATTTATGTTGGCAAAGCCAACAATATAAAGCAACGCGTTATTAGTCATTTTTATGACAAAAAGAAGAAAGAAATTTCGATGTGTCAAGAAACTGCCGACATCACTTATACCCAAACAGGTAGTGAATTATTGGCCCTCTTGCACGAATCTGCTGAAATAAAACAACATTATCCAAAATACAACCGAGCACAAAGACGTGCTGGAGAAGCTATTGGTTTGTTTGCATACGAAGATCAAAAAGGAGTGCTTCATTTGGCATACAACCGCCTTAAATTAGCACCAAATGCCATCATGAAATACTACACCGTAGCCGAATGTAGAAAACACATAGAGCAACTCTGCGAAGCATTTGAATTGTGCCCAAAATATTGCCACTTACAGACCAATGTATCGAGCTGTTTTCACTATCAACTTAAAGAATGTAGAGGCATTTGTTGCGACAAGGAAACAGTTGCGGACTATAACAAACGGGTAAACGAAGCCGTTAAATCTGTAGGAATTGGGGCGGAAAATTTGGTCATTACAGAAAACGGTGTTGCTGAAAATGAAATTGGATTTGCTTTAATTTTAAATGGAATTTATCAAGGTTTTGGCTATTTAGACAAAGAACAAGCAGCACAATTAACACAACCCGAAGATTATCAATTTTTTGTTCAACCCAAAAAAGACAACCGAGATGTGCAACGAATTGTTGCAAGCTACTTGAAAAAGAAAGCAAAACTAACACAAGAATAAAATGGATAAATCTGCATATAAAATACACATTATTGGTGCTGGAGTGAGTGGTTTAATTGCTGCCAAAGTTTTGGAAAACAATGGCTATTCTCCTACTATCATTGAAGCATCTGCTTCCGTTGGGGGTCGGGTAAAATCGGACACCGTTCAAGGCTATCAACTAGATCATGGCTTTCAAGTATTGCTTACCTCTTATCCTGCAGCAAAAAAATATTTAGATTTTAAACCCTTAGCACTTCAAGAATTAGTGCCGGGTGCTACCATTTTTAAAAATGGAAAATCACAAACGATTGGAGATCCATTACGCAATCTATCATTAGTATTCCCAACACTGTTAGCGTCTATTGGCAATTTTTCAGACAAACTCAAAATTTTAAAACTCAACAGACATTTAAAGAAAAAATCAATTTCCGCAATTTTTAAAACACCTGAAACAACCACCTTAGCATATTTGCAAAAACTTGGTTTTTCAGAAGCGATGCTTCAAGATTTCTTCAAACCGTTCTTTAGTGGTATCTTTTTAGAGCCCAATTTGGACACCTCAAGTCGCATGTTTGAATTTGTCTACAAAATGTTTGGAGACGGCCTGGCTGTCATTCCAAAATCAGGAATGCAAGCCATTTCAAATCAGTTAAAAAAGGGTTTAAAGAATACAAAAATACATTTAGAAACTCCTGTGAAATCTGTGAAAAATGAAATCATCACATTACAGGATGGATCGGAAATAGAAAGCCATTTTACAATTATTGCCACAGAGGCTAGTGATTTGGTCGCCAATCTTAAAAACCAAGCAACAGCCTGGAAAAGTTGTGACACCTTGTATTTTGAAACTTCGAAAAGAACCCTTCAAAAACCCATTATTGGTTTGATTGCTGATAAAAATGCATTGATTAATAATCTTTTTTATCACAGTTCAGTAGCAATGGAAATGAAAGGAGACAAGGAATTACTTTCGGTGACCGTTGTAAAAGATCACGATTTAACAGCTGAAAAACTCATTGAAAAGGTCGCGAAAGAATTGCATGTTTTTTGTGGAATAGTCCATCCAAAATTCATCCAACACTATCAAATTAAAAAAGCGTTACCAAAACTAAGCAATCTTCAATACGAGCTATCAAGTACAGAAACAAAATTAACTTCTTCAATTTTTTTAGCGGGAGATCAACTCTTAAACGGCTCTTTAAATGCCGCTATGATTGCTGGAGAAAGAGCAGCTATGGGGGTCATTGGCACCTTACAAGATGGATTGATTGTGGATGAATTGACCTCAGAATACTCCTAGAAAAAATTCATAATTGGTATAGTTTGTCTCTAAGTATTGAAATCAAACAGTGAGGTAAGCAAGGAACAATAAGAGGTAAATACTGAGATAAAATAAGTAAAAATTTCTAAATTTTTTATACGAATGATTTTCTGGATAGAGATTCCCAAACAGTCCTTTCAATTCTTTCCAAAAAATCGGTTTGATATTGATGGTCCAACTGTCTGTCTGGTAGACGATTTTTCGAAATTTACTTCTGTAGTATCCCATCGGAAAACCCCAGGCCACAAAGAGAAAGAATAGGATATTTTTGATACTGAACTCCATAACTATTTTATTTTTTTTGGGAACCACGGTAAAAAAGAATTGGTTTTTTTCACATAATCACTGTACAAAGGCTTTGTATCTTTTAAGGTTTTCTCAAGCAAGCGAACTCCTGAAACTTTAATGATTAGTAAAGTCATTATCACAGCGCCAATTACCTGCCAATAGCTCTCTGAAGCAATACTAAAAATTGCATAACTCCACCAAACGGCAGCATCTCCAAAATAATTTGGATGCCGGGTATATTTCCAAAATCCAGTATCTAAGACCTTCCCTTTATTATTTAGATTTCGTTGAAAGCGCATTAGTTGATAATCTCCACCGGCTTCAAAAATGAATCCAACAGTCCACACAAAGATTCCTAAATAATCCAGTGCGTTCAAAGCACCAGAATTCGTACTTGTTTGTATTCCTATAAGCGGCAGCGATATGACCATAATGAGGGCGGCTTGCAATAAAAATGTTTGAAAGAAACTAAACCACCAATAGCGATTAGGTCCAAAGTTTTTTCGAAACTCTTGATATCTAAAATCCTCTCCTTTCCCATAATTTCTATACGCCAAATAAATGGCAAGCCGCAGCCCCCAGATTGTTACTAAGGACAAGACTAGTAATTTTCTTGCTGTTAAATCTCCGGACTTACAGGCATAAAATGCATTGATACAAACAAATCCGATACCCCAAAAAACATCGATGATACTTACATTTTTAATAAACACACTCCAGATCCATAAGAAAGTAACAAAAGTGAGAATCATTAAAGCCGCTTGAAAAAATAAAATCATTGATAAGGTGTGTTATTGGTTTTAACTCAAAGATACTAATCTATTTAAAAACTAAACAGACAGGGCTATTCAATGCACAAAAAAACCTTACTATCACTAGTAAGGTTATGTGACCCAGAAGGGATTCGAACCCCCAACCGTCAGAGCCGAAATCTGATATTCTATCCAGTTGAACTACTGGGCCTTTTAAAATTTTATGGCATCAAATGCTTTTTTACTACTTGTGAAATTAGTTTTCCATCTGCTTGACCGGCTACTTCTTTAGAAACCATTCCCATGACCTTCCCCATGTCTTTCATTCCCGCAGCGCCTACCTTCGCAATGGCAGCAACAACAATAGCTTCCAATGCCGCTTCAGACAAAGCTGCAGGTAGAAATTTCTCTAAAATAGCAATCTCTTCCAATTCTGGGTCGGCCAAATCTTTTCTTCCCTGTGCTAAGAAAATGGCAGCACTATCTTTTCTTTGTTTTACTTGCTTCTGAATGATCTTCATCGCCTGCGCTTCAGACAACTCCTCAGTAGCACCCGTTTCTGTACTGGCCAACAAGAAAGCAGCTTTTACCGCTCTTAAGGCTCGCAAAGCAATTGTATCTTTAGCCTTCATGGCTACTTTCATTTGATCCATTATCTGTTGCTGCAAACTCATGTTTTTCTTTTTATAATTGTTCAAAGATACGAACTCAATGCCATTTTTTAGGTTTCTTTAGGTACAAAAAATGCTTTTGGTAGTCAATAATTGCTTTTCCTTTCTCTAAAATATCTGCCCCAATAATTCCATGTACTTCTTTTCCATTGTGTTGCGTTAAAGCAGTGTTTACATGTGCTAAATTAAATAAAACCAAATGGCAATTTTTATGTTGCCAAGCACCAATTTTAAGCGTATTATGTTCCGATTTTAATGTTTCCATGTCTGTAGCTCCCGCACCCGCAGCTTTCGTTTCACTTTCCTGCGCCTCCAAATTAAAAAAAGCGATTAAATCCAATCCTACACAAGAGTTGGAAGCACCCGTATCTAAAATAAAACGCCCTTGGACACCATTAATAGAAGCTTTGAGCTCTAAATGATTTGTGGTCATTTTCTTCAATTTAATTTTTAGGTAATTCTTTTTTTTTAGTATTTTTTTTAAACTTGCCATTTACTGTATTTTTGCAGAAGAGATCGTTTGACAAAAGTACATTTTTAATGATTACAGATACACACACCCATTTATATTCTGAACAATTTGATACGGACCAAGCTGCAATGCTACAACGTGCGAAAGACGCTGGTGTTTCCCGTTTTTTTATTCCAGCGATTGACAGTAGCTACACCGAAAGGATGTTCGACTTAGAGAAAAAACACCCCAATGAGGTGTATTTGATGATGGGCTTACACCCTACTTCAGTAAAAGAAAACTACAAAGAAGAATTGGCACTGGTAAAAAAATGGATTGATCAACGAAACTTTTTTGCTATCGGTGAAATCGGTATTGATTTGTACTGGGACCAAACCTTTCTAGAACAACAAAAAGAGGCTTTTAGAACACAGATACAATGGGCAAAAGAAAAGAAGCTACCCATTGTAATTCACTGCAGAGAAGCCTTTGATGAAATTTTTGAAGTTTTAGAAACTGAGAAAGGAGCTGATTTGTTCGGGATTTTTCATTGTTTTTCTGGTACGTTGCAGCAGGCAAAAAAAGCTATTTCTTACAATATGAAATTAGGCATTGGCGGCGTGGTTACTTTTAAAAATGGGAAGATCGATACTTTTTTAAACGAAATTGACATTCAACATATTGTCCTTGAAACCGATGCGCCTTATTTAGCACCAGTACCTTACCGAGGAAAAAGAAATGAAAGTAGCTATATTACAACGGTCATCGATAAGTTGGTAGACCTCTATGGTTTGTCTTTCAATGAAATTGCAGCAATAACAACACAAAATTCAAAAGACGTCTTTGGAATCTAAAACAGCATTCTACAAAACACCCATTGGAACCGCAAAAATTGTTGGCGATGAAAATGGCATTCAGTCAATTGTGGTCTTAGACGATGCCATAGAAACCTCTACAAATGTGCCCAAATGTTTGCAGGTATGTGTTGCCCAGTTGCAAGAATATTTTGAGGGAACAAGAAATCATTTCGACTTAACGGTGAATCCAAAAGGAACTCCATTTCAAATAAAAGTATGGAAATCTTTACTGAAAATTGGCTACGGAGAAACGAAGAGTTATAGGGCACAGAGCAAAGCTTTTGGAGATGTTAAGGCCATTCGTGCCATTGCTGCTGCCAATGGCAAAAATCCAATTTGGATCATCATTCCTTGTCATCGAGTGATAGGCTCCGACGGATCACTAACTGGTTATGCTGGTGGTGTCTGGCGAAAAAAATGGCTTTTAGATCATGAAAACCCCGTAAAACAACAATCGCTTTTTTAACTTTTTAAATATTAAAAAAGAAAATTCAACGTTAGTATCCTAAATACGAGATGTATAAAAGTTTTTTGTTCTTAGTACTGCTGCTTATTGGATCGAAGATCCAAGGGCAAAAAGTATCTAAAGAATTTAGAACCAAGACATTTCGCATTCAAAAAGACAGTGTTCAAATAGATACAATTCCTATTAATTCGCAACGTTTTGAAGTGCGAAACAAATTTCAACAAAGAATCAATCCACAAGAATATCAAGTCGATTTTTTAAAGGCAATCTTAATGATTGATGCTGAAAAATATCCCGAAATTACAGTCAACTATTTTCGATTTCCCGAATTCGTTACTAAAGTGTATGCACCCTTTGATAAAAAATTGATGGTTCCGAATCGTACAAACACCGGACCACTGTACAGTTTTACAACGACCAAAAATACAGACGACATTCAACTTTTTGAAGGATTAAAAACCAAGGGGTTTTTAACCAGGGGGGTTACTTCTGGAAACAATCAGAATACAGTAACCAACGCAGCATTGGATTTAGAAATATCTGGTAAAATATCAAGTGCTGTTAGCCTCAGAGCCAATATTTTTGATACCAACATTCCATTACAAGAAAATGGATATTCCCAAAACATTACGGACTTCGATCGAATTTTCATTGAATTGTATAGCAACAATTGGCGTGTAAAAGCGGGAGACATCCGTTTGCAAAATCAAGAGAGCTATTTCTTAAATTTTAACAAGCAGATTGCAGGTTTACAAGTAGCAGCATCCCTAAATGAAAATGTAAACATTGCCGCTTCAGGAGCAATTTCTAGAGGGAAATTTAGCACTTTTACAGTGGTAGGTGTTGAAGGAAATCAGGGACCATACAAAATTGTGGGTCCCAACAATGAGCCTGCTATTGTTATCATTGCTGGCAGTGAAAGTGTATATGTAAATGGCGTACTTCTTGAAGCGGGCGAAAACAAGGCCTATACGATCGATTATAACTTGTCGGAAATTACCTTTAACACCACCTTTCCCATTACCAATGACATGCGTATTTGGATTGAATTTCAATATTCCGATCGAAATTACACACGATTCATAACCTATGAAGAAGTCGGCTATACCAGTGAAAAACTAAATGTAAGCGGTTATTTTTACAGTGAAAATGACGCAAAAAACCAACCCTTACAACAGGTATTGTCGGAAGCACAAAAACAAACCTTAGCCAACGCGGGAAACAATACCGATTTAATGTTTTCTGAAAGCGCTTTTATAGACACCTTCAATGAAAACAAAGTATTGTACAAAAAAGTTGTAAACGGAGGTGTAGAAGTTTTTGAATACTCAACCGATGCAACAGAAGAACTCTATACAGTAACATTTATAAATGTGGGGTTGAATAATGGCGAGTACAGCCTACTGAGAACCGTAGCTTCGGGACCCATTTTTGAATATGTAGGAGCGCAATTGGGAAATTACAGCCCCATCATAAAGTTAATTGCCCCCTCTAAAGTACAGGTTTTTGTTGTAAAATCTGACTATAAGTCTTCGGAAAAAACAAGGTTCAATTCAGAAATTGCAGTTAGTAATAATGATGCGAATTTATTTTCTACCATTGACGACAATCAAAATACAGCCCTGGCAGCTAAAATAGGTTGGCAAGAAATATTAATTGATAAAAAGTGGCAGTTAAAAAGTGATATTAATCACGAATATGTGCAGCAAAACTTCAATACAGAACAAGGATGGGAGCCTGTAGAATTTAATAGAGATTGGAATATTTTAACAAACAATGCTACAAAAAACTACTTTCAATCCGCATTTACACTTCAGAATAAAAAAGCAGATTTTGTTAGCTATCGCTATAACAGCCTAAGGTACAACAACGCTTTTAAAGGAAATAAACACGAAATTATATCCAAGCTCAGATTTGATAAAACGAATTTTTCTACGAAGATATCTCTACTAGAGAATACTTCATCTGTAGAAGACAATTCCTTTTTTAGAGCCAGAGCGAGTTTAAATCACTACTTTTCGAGCAGTTGGGTGGGTGCTTTTACAAACGCAGAAATCAATAACAGAAAAGACAGCAACCAAGAATACATCAACACCAGTCATCGATTCAAAGAATACGAGGCCTATCTGGGGATTGGAGATACCGCAAAGGTGTTTGCAAAATTTGGAGTTAATTTTAGAACCAACGACAGTATCAAATCGAATCGGTTCACAGAAATTAATAATCGAAAAACGATCTACCTCAACTCGAAATTAGTCGATACCAAAAAGACAAACTTGTTGGTCTATGCAAATTATAGGGTTACACAAAACAATTTCAGTTCAGATAAAAAGTCGCTGAATTCTAAAGTCGTGTACCATCAAAAACTACTGAACGATTTCCTAAACCTGAAAATTGCCTATGAAACTTCTTCAGGGAATGTTGCTCGGCAAGATTACCTCTATGTAAAGACAGAAATTGGTCAAGGTTTTTATACCTGGATCGATTATAATAATGATAGTGTACAGGATTTTGATGAATTTGAAATCGCACAGTTTCAGGACCAAGCCAATTATTTAAGAATTCCGTTACCAAACTTACGTTTTATTGCAACACAACGTGCGAAATGGCAACAATCGATAGGAATTAATTTTGCAAAATGGAAAGTTAAAAATGGCCTTAAAAAACTGCTTTCTCATTGGAGTAATCAAACTTTTTTAGTGACCGACAACGAGCAAGAACGCATTGGGAATTCTTTTAATTTCAATCCTTTTGATTTTGATGAAAACAAACTAATTGGACTGAATTACAATTTTAGAAATCAACTTTATTTTAATCGAAACCTACAAAAATACAGTACCACTTTTACGGTTGGAAATTCGAAGAACTTGCAACAATATTTTATAGGAAATCAAGAAAACACCCTCCAGCAAACACAAATAGATTTTAACCACAAATTTGCGGATTTCTGGGTGCTTGATTTGATTGTAAAACGGTCTGAAAACAATTTAAAAACAGAAAATTTCAACAACCGAAATTATGAAATTATCGCAAAGGAAATACATCCCAAAATCTCATTTTCGTATACTAATAATCATCGTTTTTCTGCTTTTTACCATTTTAAAAACAAAGTAAATACCTTGGAAGATTTTGAGTCTTTAAACCAGCAGAAATTTGGATTGGATTATTTTCATATCCGAAAAAACAAAAATCAACTAAGTGCAAATGCCACGGTTTTTTTAAACACCTTTACTGGAAATATAAATACGCCGGTTGCTTACCAAATGTTAGAAGGCTTGCAGCCAGGGAAAAATTATACCTGGAACTTACTTTACAGTCAGAAACTAAATGCTTTTCTAAACTTAAATGTAAGTTACTTGGGAAGAAAAAGTGAAAATTCGAAAACAATTCATACAGGTAGTATTCAACTAAAAGCACTTTTTTAGTTTTTTTTTGGTACACTTGTTGTTGCATAAATGATGCACAAAAAAAATGAAAAAATACACCTTATTTATTTGCCTAGTCGTTAGTGGACTCGCTCTTGGTCAAGAAGCAACAACAAAAGAAACACCTGAATTCCCTCAAGATGTAAACAAAAAACATGAAGTGAAAATTAATGGATTGAGCTTGCTGGCTTTTGAATGGTTGGATGTTTCTTATGAGTACTTAATAAATGAAGAATCTTCTTTCGGAATAGCTGCACTGGTAGCTATTGATGAAAGCGAAGTATTCAGTTATTATAGAAATTCCTCTCTCACTTCTTTTTACAGAAGATATTTTTCAACCCATTATGCGAGAGGTTTTTTTGTAGAAGGTTTTGGGATGTTGCACACCTATGAGAATGAAACGTATGATTTTGTGGGAAATGGTTCCAGCAGGCAAGAAAATCAAACCGATTTTGCCGTTGGAATTTCTGCTGGAGCAAAATTTATAACGAAAAGAGGATTTTCAGCCGAGATCTATTTAGGAATTGGAAGAAACTTAGGAGGTGAAAGCGATTCTATTGAAGCCGTGGGGAGAGGAGGAATCTCACTTGGCTATCGATTTTAAGTCATCTTATTTTTGTAAATTTGATAAAAATAAGATTACATGAAAAAAATACTTTTAATTTTTACGCTTTTCATTTCTACAATTGCACTTGCACAACAGGAAGTAAAATTAAATATTGCAAATGCTTTGGTTTTTAAAACCATTGATATTTCCTATGAATATTATCTCAGTGGAGATACTTCGATTGGAATTTCTGGTTTGTATAATTTTGAACAAAAATCTGCAGACTTCAGATACAATGAAGAAAGTATGGTAACCCCTTACCTACGACATTATTTCACCGCTGACAGGGTATGGAATCTTTTTGGAGAAGGGTTCTTTGGGATTGCAACTGGGTATAAAAAAATTGAAATCGTAGGAGAACCCAATATTTATGAAAAATATTCCGACAGTGCTTTGGGGATTTCATTTGGAGCAAAATACATTTCAGAAAGCGGCTTCCTTGTAGATACTTATGTAGGTATTGCTCGAAATTTATTTAGTGCTAACTCACCAATTTTAGTACCAAGAGTAGGTATAAATGTTGGATGGAAATTTTAATTTTATAAAGAATTTAAAAAAAACCTCACGAAATTCGTGAGGTTTTTAACTTTATAAGTCTTGTAAAACTACATTCTTTGAAGCCAATTTTTCACGGCAACTTCTGCGTGTATCAATTCTTTTAATTCTGTAATTTTAACTCTTTTTTGTTCCATTGTATCTCGATGACGAATGGTAACAGATTTGTCTTCAAGGGTCTGGTGATCTACGGTAATACAAAAAGGAGTTCCTGCTGCATCTTGTCTTCTATAACGTTTTCCAACGGCATCTTTTTCGTCATAAAAAACGTTGAAATCCCATTTTAAATCGTCCATGATTTTACGAGCAACTTCTGGCAATCCGTCTTTTTTCACCAACGGAAGAATTGCTGCTTTATAGGGTGCTAAAATTGCGGGTAATTTTAAAACTGTACGTGAAGTTCCATTTTCTAATGCTTCTTCTTGTAATGAATTGGAAAAAACGGCTAAGAACATTCGATCCAAACCAATCGAAGTTTCTACAACATAGGGAGTATAACTTTTATTTTCTTCGTGATCAAAGTACTGCAATTTTTTACCAGAATATGCTTCGTGTGCTTTTAAATCAAAATCAGTACGCGAGTGAATTCCTTCTAATTCTTTAAAACCAAATGGAAATTTAAACTCAATATCTGATGCTGCATCTGCATAATGTGCTAATTTATCATGGTCGTGAAAACGATAGTTTTCTGGGCCCATTCCTAAAGAAAGGTGCCATTTTAATCGGGTTTCTTTCCACTGGTCATACCATTCTTTTTGGGTTCCTGGTTTTACAAAAAATTGCATTTCCATTTGTTCAAACTCACGCATTCTAAAAATAAATTGTCGGGCAACAATTTCATTTCTAAAAGCTTTTCCAGTTTGTGCAATTCCAAAAGGAATTTTCATTCTACCCGTTTTTTGAATGTTTAGAAAATTCACAAAAATACCTTGTGCGGTTTCTGGACGCAAATACAAATCCATAGCGGTATCTGCAGAAGCGCCTAACTTGGTACCAAACATTAAATTGAACTGTTTTACCTCTGTCCAATTTCTTGACCCTGTTAAAGGATCTGCAATTTCTAACTCTTCAATCAAAGCTTTTACATCCAATAAATCTTCCTTTTCTAAGGAAGCACCCATTCTAGAAAGAATGGTATTTATTTTTTCTTGATAACCTACAACGCGCCCATTGGTTGCTAAAAATTCTTCTTTGTTAAAAGCTGCTCCAAAACGTTTTGCCGCTTTGGCTACTTCTTTGTTGATTTTTGCTTCAATTTTGGCACAGTAATCCTCAATTAAAACATCGGCTCTGTATCGTTTTTTTGAATCTTTGTTGTCGATTAACGGATCGTTAAAAGCATCTACATGACCAGAAGCTTTCCAAGTGGTAGGATGCATTAAAATGGAGGCATCGACCCCTACAATATTTTCGTGCATTTGCACCATTGCTTTCCACCAATAATCTCTAATATTCTTTTTTAACTCAACGCCGTTTTGAGCGTAGTCATACACCGCACTTAAACCGTCATAGATTTCACTTGATTGAAATACATAACCGTATTCTTTTGCGTGGGATAGTACTTTTTTAAATTGATCTTCTTGTTTTGCCATAATTAAGGCAAATATAAACGAATCTAAAAAGTTATCAAGAAAAATCAGTCTACTTTCTTACATAAATAAATGAAAGTGAAACAGAACATTAGAAATTTAAATTTTAGGGCAATCGAAGGACTCAAAAACAGTTAGAATTTTATAGGATAACACCTACAATATCAAAAGCACATTTTGGTTTTATTGGATTTTCTAAATAGAAAGGAGATGGTGGTGAAATTACTTCTTTGATCCCTTGAAAAGGCATCGATAAGCACTTAATTATTAGAGGCAAACAGTTGAATTTTTAACTTTTTTGTACCTTGAATAAAAAAACGTAGTGAAATTGCAAATTATAAAAGACCTCCTCCAAATTTTTTATCCACAACTCTGTTTAATTTGTGAGGATATCCTTTTACAAAATGAACCTTTTGTATGCTTATTCTGCAGGCATGATTTGCCTGTATTATTCTTTAAAGATTCGACTAACAATGAAATTATAAGAAAATTTTATGGCAGAATTCCTTTAGAAGAAGCAAATACCTTGTTAACTTTCCATAAAGAAGGAAAAATTAAAAAACTAATTCATGCATTGAAATACAATGGAAATGAAAATATC
>Ga0206677_10000693_pt1 | contig 32045 bp, 38 predicted proteins | sample M130m12015metaG_FD_155475 | JGI IMG/M metagenome (GOLD analysis project Ga0206677, IMG submission 155475) | Ammonia-oxidizing marine archaeal communities from Monterey Bay, California, United States - M1 30m 12015 | ecosystem: Environmental > Aquatic > Marine > Intertidal zone | place: USA...
TAAACAATGTACTCCACTTCATTAATTTTTGTTCTTTTAAAAACATTCTATCTTTTATTTGTTCATCTGTAACAAATCCATCTCTTTTTAAAAGCTCAATCATACACATAAGATCACCTATCTCATCTTGTAAATTACTTATATCGTCAGGACAACTATCTTTCTCAAATCTGATCAATTTGCTACAAGCCTGTACAAGCTCTCCGCATTCTTCCATTGTGATAGTTAGTAATTCTTGTCTTCTGTTCATTCTTCTTTTACAAATATTCCGTCAACCATTTTACCTTTGCGATCTTTTATATCGTTGTAGGCAACATTTAAACATTCTTCTAATGTAGTGCCTTCTCTTTCGGCAATATTAATAAGGATAACTAGACAATCTCCAATATCGTCTTTTACATCTTCTCCTTTACATACACTATCTGAAAGTTCTCCAACTTCTTGTATTAACTTTAATACTTGATCTTTACTAGTTGCACCATCAATAAGGTTTCTATCATGATGCCATTTTGATGTTAGATCTATTAAATCTTCAAGATCCCACATTTCGTTTGTCGTATTTTCTTTCATATTCCTGCAACCTCGCATGTTGTTTTAATTTCTTCTACTTCTTCTCTATTATGTCCAAATTGTTTCATCCAAAAAGTTGTATCTATAATGTGCTGTATCATTTTTACCTGCTCATCATTAAATCTAGTAAGTAATTCTCCGCCTGTCTCACTTAAATATAATACCCAGGGACTTACTTTAGCACTTCTTATATCATGTACTGCTCTTGCTGGTGTTACAACTTGAAAATAATCTTGCCAATCGTTTCCTGTTTCTTCACTCCATTTATTAAAGTACATTATAGTTCTCTCTAATGCTTTAAGTCCTGGTTCCTTCTTAACATAAGTTAATAAGTATTCATCATATAACTTATCTTTACTCCAATCTGCTAATTTTTTACCTTCTTTAATTAACCATTCAGCAAATTTTTCTGGTTGTAAATATTCATTTACTACACAACTTCTACCAAACTTTGTAAATCCTTCATAGTATTGGCTTTTTATAAAGTCTTCCATACTCTTGGCTTTACTTGCCTGTGTATTAAGTTCATAAAACATCTGAAATACTCTGTAGCCTAGTCTTATATGCGTTAAGTCTTTATCTGCCCAACGTCTTTTCTTTACGCACATATGAGCACTTAAAGTTCTTTCACTTCTAAATACTTTATCGCACCATTTACATTTATTTTCCAAAGATATCCTTGATTGTTTTGTCATCATACCCATGATCTTTTGCCATTGCTTTTAGATCTTCTTTACTGTTTATGTCTATTAAGTTATTAATGTCCTCTGCCTTCATATGCGGAAAAGTTTCATAAATAAAATCAAATACTTTGCTTTTCTTCTTTTTACTATTAGGCGGTTTTATATAAGGATGAAACTGTACCGACCCAACACCACATACACTTAATAATAACCATTGCAGTTCAGGATGTTTACTTACTTCACTAAACTGATAATTTACACATTCATTAGTCATAAAAATATAATCTGCGGCATTTTTACCTTGCACACTACTGCAATACCTCATCATCATCCAGGCACTAAAGGCCTTTTTACCATCATCTGACAAGTTATTATAAAACTCTCTGTCCTTTTTGTCAATGGCAGACATAATATCCTTTAATGGTATTTGCGGTTTCTTAGCCATTATTCTCCTTCAAATTCAATTAATGCTTCAACATTAAAACCTTCGCTTTCTATTATAGCACGTCCACCTAAATCGGGCAAGTCTATCACGGCCAGAATTAAAATATTTTCTTTTGGAACATTCCAACATTGTGCTATAAGGCTAGCCAATGCTTTTGCTGTTCCACCTGTTGCAATTAAATCGTCTACAATAACAATTTTATCATTTATATTTAAATCTGAATTTCGTTGTATATGTAATGTTGCTTCTCCATATTCCAATTTATAATTTCTTTGATATGTAGGGTTAGGTAACTTACCAGGTTTTCTTGCTAAAATTAAAGGCAATTCCATATCTCTTGCTAGAGGAGAGCCAAATATAAACCCTCTGCTTTCTATTGCAACAATTTTAGTAGCATTAAAGGACATACATGCACTACTCATACTTATTAATGCTTTGTTGAACGCTTCTGGGCGTTCTAACATGCTTGTGATGTCTCTAAACTGTATTCCTTCTAGAGGAAAGTCTGGTACTGTTCTTATACTATCTTTTATGTCCATAAGTCTATCTGTTCCCATGGCATACTTGTTTTACCAAAATGCCCATAGTTTGTTGTTTCTGTTAAATCTAAATTAAATAAATCAAATCGGTCTATAATACCTTTAGGTGTGAGATCAACTTTGCTAATAATTTCTTCTGCAATGTCTGTTCTTACTTCGCCATCAGCATATACATAAACACTAGTTGGTTCTTTTATACCAATTGCATAACTTAATTGTATAGTACAATTTTCTGCTTTGCCACTTGCAACTACGTTTTTTGCTAAGTATCTTGCCATGTAGGCGGCCGATCTGTCTACTTTAGTACAATCTTTACCACTAAAGGCACCGCCACCATGTGGAGCATAACCACCGTATGTGTCTACAATAATTTTTCTGCCTGTAATACCACTATCTCCATCAGGACCGCCAATAACAAATCTACCAGTAGGATTAATAAGCCATACAGTTTTAGAATTAAATTTATCTTCTACTGTAGGCAATATAATATCCATTACACGTTCTCTAACCTGTTCTATACTAAGGTCATCACTATGTTGAGTACTACAAACAACTGATTTAATATCAATAGGTTTTCCAACACTATCATAATTAAATGTAACCTGTGCTTTACTGTCAGGCCCTATCCAATCAGCACCGTTACGTCTGGCTTCTTCTAATGCTTTTAGTATCTCATGACTGTAATAAATTGCACTAGGCATATAATTATCTGTTTCATTACAAGCATATCCAAACATTAATCCTTGATCTCCTGCACCAAAGTCATCCGTACCTAGAGCAATATCAGGACTTTGTCCGTGTAGTTCGTTGTATATAGACATTTTTGCCCAATGAAATCCGTCTTGCTCATAGCCAATATTTTTAACAACATCTCTTACAATGTGTTCAATAATATCTTTATCAAACTTATCGCTTTTATATTCTCCTGCAAGTGTAACCATATTAGTTGTAACTAAAGTTTCAACAGCGGCTCTGTGATTAATATTTTTGTCTATTAAAAATGTTGCAACGGCATCTGATATCTGATCTGCTACTTTATCAGGATGACCACTGCTAACACTCTCACTTGTAAATTCGTACATATTTTACCTCATTTTTAAATTTAATATTTCTTCCCATTCTGCATATTCTGTTTTATTAAAAGAGTTCACAGGAAACTGAGGAGGTTCAACCTTTAACCGCCTTTTTCTTTTAAAAAGTTTTTTAAACCAAACTTTTTTGCCAGTTATTGTTTTTTTAGGAGTAAAAGCAAAAGTTTTTTCCCACTTAGTTGTAATTAAGTTGTCTTCGCTATTAATAAAATCTCCTGCAATGCCTCCATTTTTCAACTGTGGATACCTCGTATATGCAGGATGGTTATAATTCTCCATCCTTTCTCATTTGCTCCCTGATTTTGGTAGCACTAATTTTTTGCGTTTCCTCATCTAAAACTTCTTCTTCAATTTTATAACCTACACCTCTACCATATGTAATATTCATAATGTTTGGTACAGGGAAACATCTGAACTTTCCGGCGTGTTCGGCCAATGCTATTTCAATGTTTTCACATATCTTATCCACTTGCCAAGGATTGTCGTCAGTTAAAGGCATATCTCTTACAAGTAATGCTACTTGCCCATGTTTTGCCAATGCTCTTTCAAATAACTTTTGATGTCCTTCGTGCCATGGTTGAAATCTTCCTAACATTTGTGTAGTTGGTTGTTTAGGTTGGAATTCATGATCTTTAATATCAACAGCAATCAACCTTGCCCATTCTTCAACTTTTTCTTCAGTCCACCATTCATCTTTTTTTATAATAGCATTAACTTTAACACTATCCATTGTGGGCTTTTCAAACATTGCATTTGTGTCTTCGTATCTGCCTTCTTCAATTGTGTCCATCCAAATAACATACTCAGGAACATGTTGCTCACGAAGTTGATTTGTAGGACAAACAAAATCTGCTACACCATATTGTCCTTTAGCAACACTTTTACGAACATAATCTCGCATACGCAATGCTTGTCTTTCTCTGCCTTCTGGAGAAAAGTCCCAATCATTAAATGTTTCTCTTATTTTATCTGCGTTATGCCAATCTGCATTACCTAATATCTCTACTAGTTTCTCTGCAAGAGTAGATTTACCTGAGCCAGGTAATCCAAAAATTAATACTCGTTTCATCTGTTTTCTCTCTCCCATTCTGCATTTTCATCGAACTCTGCAAGATATTCATCAATGTTTTCATCGATGTTTTCCTGAGTGTCGTGCCACTTAGTATTTAACCAGCCTACTTGAGCATCATAACTTTTACCGGTGCTGTCCATGTAATCATAATCACATTCTAATTCAACTTTGTCATAAAAAACTGCATCAACAAATTCTGCTAGATTTGTCTCTACAACACCATATCCTAATTTAAATTCATCAAAGTCTTCGCCGTCTGTTTCAACAAACCAAGCACCAAAGCCACCTTTCTCTGAACTATGAAACATAAGTACAGGTACATATTCATTACCTTCCTCATCCTTTTCATTTATTAATTCAGGTTGGTCATCAGTACTAAAGTAGCCACCTTCTCTGCCATAAACATGAATTGCTTCTCCTTCATATACTTCATTATCGTGATCCCAATCGTCTGAACCATCTGCTGGAACTTCGTATACTGTAAATCCACCATCTGCATAGGCACTATTAATGTGTTCAAAGTTATCATTTTCCCACATATAAAAGTCTTCACCAGGCATTGCAGGATGTGGTATTCCATCTGGATCTAATAATGCATCAGAGGTTTCTTCCTCTTTTGGTTCCCAATCTTCTGCTTCTAAAACTGCGTCAACAAGTTCATCTTGTTTATCTGCATAATAACTTACAAATGCAGGATTAACTTCTCCTAAAACTGCCTCTCCACCGTATCTGCCGCCTTCTATTCTAAATTTTCTTTTTGCCATTACGCCTCCTTATTTGGGTTCCAAATTGTTAAATTACTTTTTTTGAGTCTGTTAGCAACAATAGTATATCTATTTTGTTCTTCTTTCCACTCTTTAAGCCACTTATGACCATCACGTTCTGCATCTATAAAGATTGCATTAGTAAATGCTAATGGAAGTAATATAGCAACATGTATAATTATACTTGCTACTGTATTGTATCCAAATATTCCTAAGTAATTTGCGGCTAAGAAGCCAAAGAATACACTCCATACAGTAAACAGTACTAACATAAAGTAAGTCTGCAAACTTGGATCTGGAATATACTTTAGTGGATTGTATCTTACATCCATTACACGCCTCCAACCATTTACAAGACTCATTACAACTCTTCTAAATAAACTTGGCTTTTTCATTATTGGTTCAATTTTACTCATTTTATTCTCCTATTCTATATGGTTTCTAACATACTCTTTTATTACATGCATACCATATGATGCCCATGTAATAACTATCAAACTCCAGATTAACAACTCTAACATTACACTAGATCTGCTATCTGAACGTCTTTAACTTTATTTGCCTCTTTTACAAAATATGCACATTTTGGATTAGGCCCATCTTCTAATGGAACTGCCAACAAGTGACCATTTTTTAATTTAGGAAAATACCATTTTACATCTTGGTAAACATTGGTAATCCCTACTTCTAGGCTCTGTGGAATCCTTGTAGTTAATGGATTCATTACAAGAGATCTAAAGCCTCTATTGTTAAGGCTTGCTAATGGTAAAACTTCCATGCCATCAAGATCCTCATCACACAATAATATACTCCAGTCCATAGGCATTTGTACATTATACTGGCCTATTTGTAAGCAAATTGCTGGAGCATGAAAACTCTCTAAAAATATTAGAGGTAAGAAGTAAAAATCCACAAATTCAGGATCGCCTCCATCAATAATACAATATCTTATATCGTCTATTTCGTCTGGTACACAATCTATATCATATGTGTCATTTTCTACTGTTAGTATTTTCATATTTTTTCCTTATTTTTTATACTCAACTTTAGTTACTTGGAACCTAAAACCCTGCTCTTTGTAAAAGACTTTACGTTTTGTTAAATGCCTTTTACTATATTTTAAATTACTAGTAATGTCTAATACATTTACATAGTCTTTATCAGATGCTTTTCTAATGCCTCTGCCTATACTTTGTATTACCCTTACAAAACTTTTTCCAGGTTCTAACATAACTAAATTAAATATTCTTGGTATATTAATACCCACCGCCGCAACACCATATGTTGCAACTATTACTTTATTATCCATTTGAGAAACATCATCATAATTTTCTTGTCTGTCTGCCTGTTTCATTGAACCAGATACAAATACCCAGTCAGGATTCAACTCTTCTAAACGTTCTCCTGTTGCTATTCTATCTATTAAAACTAACGTATTACCATTTACTGCAACACCTTTAATTATTTCAGATATTTCCTTTAGCCTTTTTTCATCAGTTACTAGCCATTTCAACTCTTGAGCATAGTTTCCAAATTGTATCATTCCATCTTGTAGTTGCAAAATACTAATATCTAAGTCTGCAAGTACACCCATGTCCTGTAATTCTTTACTGCTCATTTTTCCTACTACAGGACCTAAACTACAAGTACAACCAACTGCGTCATACTCCTCTTTAGGGATAGTTCCTGTAAGTCCCCATCTAATAGGAACATTCGCAAAAACACCACTTAATAAATTTCTTAAGACGTCTGCTTTTGCTTTATGGACTTCATCTACCATTACACAGGCAACATTATCTAAAAATTGATCTATTGGAAAATCTGCCTCATAATTTTTACTTTTCTTTTCTAATATACTTAAACTTTGCCATGTGCAAATTGTATGTGTTTTATCATATTCTTTTCTGTCACCATACAATACACCAACATCTAAGCCTAAGTTTTTATAATCTTTTTCTGTTTGCACAACTAAATCTTTATTAGGCACTATAACTATAGTCCTGCCATAATCTTCACACTTATGACTAAGTACGGCTGTAATTAATGTCTTACCAGCACCTGTGGCAATTTCCTGTAAACATTGTGTGTTCTCTAAAAACTTATTAATTATTTCAACCTGATAATCTCTGAGTATAATAGGCTGTCCTTCTGCTGGATGTTTTTTAGGCCATGCTACATTTTCATAACTAGTTTGTTCTACTTTATCAAATTCAAAACTCCAAGGTTGCCTTTGATCTATTATTTCTATTTCATAGCCTTCTTCAGTAATAATAGGTACTAGTTTATCCAATAACTGAAAATATGTTCTGCCTCCAATATCACAATACCTCACACACCCGTCCCATCTGCCTAATTTATAAGCAGGCATGTGATACGCATGAGGTAAAAAATATTTACAAGCATCAGAAATCTTTCGTCTTGCTTTCACATCAAGCCCTTTAAAACGAACATTTACTTCGTCTCTTATTTCTAAAACACATTTAGCCATAGTTTATTATACTACCAATTGTACTGTAATGTCAAGTTAATTTGTCTGCCTTGGTTATTGTAGTATGGTAATACTTCAACTTCCTCATCAGTAATGTTGTCTATTGCAAAGTTTAAATTCATTCCATTAGTAAATCTTTTTGTAATATATACACTAAGTTTTGTAAGATCTTCTAGGAACTCTTGTCCTTCTGAAAGAACGTCATAAGGTCCAGGTGCTCTATCAAACTGTCCTGAATATTGTACTTTATAATTTACGTCTTTAAACATCTGTTGCCATGTAATAACACCAACATACTCTGGTATTCTAGTTTGGTCTGTATCATTAACTTTTAGATTAATACTAAAAGGTCCCCATGTATTAGCAAATCTAATACCCTGAGTATCATACGCACCTGAATTATTATATTTTGCATTATAATAAATTTCTTCATTTATTTGTTCAGTTAAAAGATTTCCATCTGCATCATATGTAGCAGGTGCAACCAATACTGTTTCTGAATATGATGCTGTATATTCTATCGCTTCTTCAAATTCGTATTTAAAAATACTGATGGCACCAAATCCTATTTCATACCCAACTCCTTCCTCTGGAAGTAATTCTTCATTAGGATCTACAAAAGCATCACCATAAAGTTCATATAAGTTAGGTCTCCTATAACTGGTACCTACATTAAAAAAGAACTGATCTTTTGCAATACCTAATCTTAGAGCATTTTGATCATTGTTTCCGTATCTAATACCAAAGTTGTATTCTAAGGCAAACTTGGCATTTACACTAAAAAAGGCTCCGTAATTGTCTTGTTCTTGTTCCATGTATTGATCTTTGCTACCATCAACACCATAAGTGACATCTAATAAATTAGATAATTTTGCTGTATCGCCTACTCTAAAAAAGTCTCTGCTACTTTCATTTTGATATGTACTAACACCTTCAGTAAAATATTCTGCTTTGTCTTCTGATCTTCCTATTGTGAAGTATTCGTTTCTAATACTTACTGTGAATCTTTCTCCGTCCTGTAAGCAATCGTTACTTTGTGTCCAACTAGCAGTATAACAATTATCATAATCGTATTCATAATCTGTTGCAGTAACATACAATGTAAAGTCACCTGCATCTGCAATAATTTTTGCACTAGTATTTTCGTAAGTGTCTTCTTCTTCGTTATCGTTTCTTGCATTTTGCTTTACAGAAAAATCTGTAATCTGCATCCAGTTTGTAGGTGCTACTGAGATATACCTATGTGACTGATTACCAAGTCTGCCTGTTACACCTTTCTTAATTAAGTCTTTTATTAAAACTGTACCACCAATACTTCCTGAGCCATACATTACACTATTGGCTCCGCTAATTACTTTAACATCTTCCCCTGATACAATATCATGTGCAAAGTCATACCAACCTGAACCAGGTGTATTTTGCGGTATACCATTTCTGTAAACTGCTGTATGTACAGATTGTGTACCTCGCTCTCTGAATAAAATATTGCCTCCATAGCCTCCTGCTATGTATGTAACATCAGGCATAATGCCACTAATTAATTTAGTGTCTGTAAGGGCATCTGTTTCTGTTTGTTTTACTTCTTGTGCAATAACAATTACCTCTTCTATGTCTTCAGCAAGTGCAAAGGCTGTCCATAAAGGTAAAGTAATAACTATTGCAATTTTTATAATGTTATCGTATAGGAATTTTTCCATGATCTGTTTCTCCTGTTGTGACTGTTCATAGTCATAAATCTAATATTGTTAATTATACATTGGTATTAGGATTTGTCAAGAGGTTTATATAAGAAACCCCCAAAAGAATTTGGGGGTTAATCGTGTTCAAAGTGGGAGGGTTCTGAACACTAGGGGGAACCCTTAAAAATATTTATTAAGGGCTCTTAACTTTATGAGTAGATATCGAAACTCCTCATACAAGTTGATCTTGATAATCCCTTCCAATTATCATAATTCATTTTGGCCAAGTCTGCAATCTTAAGGACCATCCTTAATGATATCTCTCTTAACCTACCTGCGTTCTCATGCATAAAGTCCACAATTTCCTTTTCAAACTCTTTGCTGAATCCATATTCTTTAAGCATACCATCTCTAATGATTTGGTCGATTCTTAAAAACTTATCATCTACTGAATCCATTTCTAAATCAATATAGTGACATCTACTCATTAGTGCTGATAAGTGATCTTTAATCTTTTTACTTCTAACATTCTCAAAATTAACGTTAGTAATAAAAATCACACCGCCTTTAAAGTCGAACCTGTCAGGTATTCCTTCTCTTCTTAGTGCGGAAGATTCTGCTTTCCAACTAATAGTTCTTTTCTTGCCTGAGTCTAAAACCGCTTTAAGCATATTAAGACAAACTTCGTCAAATAGCACACTATCACAGTCATCAAATACAAGTATGTCACCTGCCGCACTATTATTAAATAGTGTTTGATACAAACCAATTGGTGTCATTGAGCCTTTAACAATTTCTGTTTTTACTGCTCCACCAATTTTTGCCATTGCGTCATATTCTTCAAGAATAGTCTCAACACCAAAACTTTTACCTACTCCTGGAGGGCCACTAACAATAAGTCCTCTAACCACACCGTTTGCTACAGCATCAGTCATTTCATCTAGGATACTAAATCTCTCAGCAATTCTATCCATTGCTTGTTTTTTAGATTCCTTTTTCTGCTTAGGCTTCATATTTTCAGGTATAAAGTTGTTATACTCTTGCTCAGTTGCTGGAACAACTTCACTTGGAGAATCAACTAGTACTCTGATTTTTGTGAACTCGGCTCCCATTAAAGCAGTTGCATCAACTGTTACAAATGCTCCACGTTTACCAAATGTTACCCCTTTGAGTAAAGGGAATACTGCGTCTGTGACTGGCTTACTTCTGTGTACGCCATTTTTTATTTTAACAAAGTCTTTCATATTTGCCTCCCACGGCTTTATTTTTAAACTATAAGTATAGTATAACAGATTTTTTGTTTATGTCAATACCCAAATAACAAAATATACAAATAAAATTGTTCCTATTATGTTACAAATAAACTCTTCCAAGTTAGTTGCAGAAAATATCATTTTGATTGCACTCACGAAATACCACATTACTGCTAATGTCATGATTCCTAATGGTATTAATAAACTCATATCTTTTACTCCTTACTATACTAGTATAGCAAAAATCTGTTATAAGTCAAGTGTTTTTAGATGGTTCTTATTATAATAATGCCGTATTGATCCATAACGACATTCTCGCAACCTATTGAATTTATTACACTATTTACTAGGTCTATCATGCGTTGTGAATTACCGCATACTATGGTGAGAGGTATTTTGTCCTGATTAAGTAATATAAAATTTTCCACCATAAGTTCTACCTCATAATGTCTTACGCCATGTAAGTCTAATCTCATATTACAGAACGAAGTAATACTTCCTGATTATGTTTGAGTATTGGCATCATATCCCAATACATATCGTGTAAGTCTTCTTGTGATCTGGAACCTAAGTCTATTAGTATATCCATTATTGCATCTAATTTACGTTCTCCGTTTAAATGATCGTAATGTTCGTCCCAATAATCACTAAATGTTTTAAAGCCAATACTGTGTAAATGTTCTAATGTTCCTGATGTTCCGTATATAATTTGTGGATGTAAGTTTAGCATGGGTCTTGTAATCTTTTCTGTTAAGAACATTTCTTTATGAAAACTTCTAAAATAGTCATTTACTTTATCGTCCCAATGATAATCACATAAATCCTGTGACTCTGAACTTTCTGTAGTCACCGTAAAGTAACAGTCCTCATAAAGGTATCTGAAGTCACCCACCTTGTTCCAATCTAATCCATCTACTTCAGGATAACTCTCAAATATTTTATCGTAAATCTGATCCCAATCCCCAGATAAATCAAACTGTATTGGTAATTGAGATTTAAATTCTGGTGTAAGTATGCTGGCCCATTTGTCATGTTTAAGGATAGGATCTTCAGGACTAGGATTTAATAGTTCTGGATAGGCATGGAAACTTGTATAAGTATTTTCCGTATCTATCAAACCATTTACTTGCATTGCCAACATAAACATTAATCTGTGTGGTAACATATTTGCATTTAGGCAATTATATTTTTTACTTCTTAGGTGTGTAGGTGCTTCTTTTGTGTATATAAGTTTGTCATGATAACCGCTATTTCTTCTATATAAGTACAATCCAAAGCATTCGCTCACTACATTAATTTTGTCTGAAGTGTCTGAATACAATCTGTGCCAATTGTCGTAACTGTCTTGTATTTTTTCGTTTGATCCTTTGTATGTTATATCGCTTAATTTTACATTATACTTTTTACCGAAATCATGTATTGCTTTATAAAAGTGACTACCGTCAACAAGCCACATTGTGCCTTCACATGTATAACTAAAAATTATTTTTACTGGCTCATCAGGATTTGATTGCCTATAGGACTGAAAGTCTTGTGTTAATGTTTCTGTGAAATTTTCCCAACTATGCCAAGTTCTTTCTTCGCACTGGATTAAGTCGTATGTAAATGTTCTGGCCATTAATCAATTACTATGTCTTCCATACCTGCTGTTCTAAGTCTTGTGATGTGACCAATTTGCCATTGCTTTGTATCAAGACCTTTCATTATTCCCAAGTATTTGTTTCTTAAAAGACTGAATTGATTAACTAAATGAGTTAAATCTATAACACTTTGTTCACCATCAACAAATTTATCTGCGTCTCTGCTACTTAAAGTTCTGTTATAATTTTCTAAATATTTTCTAAATACTTTAGAACGTTCTCTGCGAAGTTCTATATTTAAATGTTCGAGTATTGCTTCAATCTCTTGTAGTTGATTGAAGCGAAACTCTGTGAGACCAGGAAGGGAGGAGGAGGCTTTCTCCAAACTCCCTTTAATCTTAACTTCCCATCTTGCATCATTAAGTTCTTTATCGTAATATTCAATCGCTGGAACGATATTACTTAGGTCCTTAACAATATTATTATAATGGGTTGCCATAAATTAATCCCAATCCTCATCGTCTTCGTCGTCAAGTCCGATATCAAAATGACTAACTAATGCGGCTTTCATAACTTGATCGAATTCATTAATATGATCTTCTGCTTCTGATATACTTACGTTATCTTCAAAAGTTCTAACAAGTTCTTCTGCCACATGTAGTCTTTCCTTTGCTGGAATAAACGATTTAATCGTGTCCCAGGTGTCTAATAGTAGTGCTGTTTCAGGACTCATCTGTATAATCCTCCATATCTGGTTCTAGATCTTCAGGGTCAATATCGTCTGCTACATCTTGTACTTTAGGATTTTGTCCCCACTCATCTATAATTAGTTGAAGTTTGTCATTAGTCCAGGCTTTTCTGAACTCTTTTATTTCTTCACCAGTTACAGGAGATATGTAAGACAGTTTATTTCCGACTTTTTCCACAATGCCTTTGGATTCTAACATTTCTAACATACCACTATATGGATCCATTCCGCTTTCATATGGAATCTTAATTTGCACACCTTCAAAAGGTTTGCTGTATCTTGACTTCATAACTTTACATGCGGCTCTTATACCTTGTACTGTAGAAACTTTGTTTCCGTCAGCATCTTCTTTTAGTTTAAGTTTTTTAATTGCTACCACAATACTCGATGCATATATAAATCCTTGACCGCCTGATATTTTATCATCTGGGTCAAACATATCTTGTGATGCATAAGTATGGTTAGTTGCCACTAAGGCAATAGGGAAAGGGGCGATTTGGTTTACCGTATTCCTAACCAGAGAGGCCAATGCCTTTGGTTTACGACCCATATCGCCTTTCATATCACCTTTGTTGAATTGATCAACGTCTGTAGGAGTTAAAAGCATACCTAAACTATCTACTACAAAAACAAGTTTTGGCATATCATCGTATTCGAGATCTCCATAATTTGCTTTGTAGTCTTTCATAAATTCAGATATTGCTTTGGCAACGTCATCAATCATTGAAACACTTACTCTCAGTAATTTTTCTGGAGAAGTGTCTACATCTAATGCCTGTAGCCATTGCTCATCTAATGCATTTTCAGAGTCAAATAATACTACTTGACATCCTTTATCTTGTGCATTTTTTACAATGTTTCCAGAACATATAAACGATTTACCAGAACCTGATTCACCTGCAAACACACTAACTTTACCTAGTGGGATACCTCCTTGGAAGTCCCCACTTATTAGGTAGTCTAATGTTTTGTTACCAGTACTGATCCAATCCCTAGGGTCATGAAATCCTGCACTGATACCAGATATGCTTTTTGTCAATCCAGTTCTGAACTTTGTTAAGTCAAAAGGTTTTTGCATGATATCTCCTTAACTTGATTGTCTGTTACGAATCATATTAAGAATGTCATCTGCTGACTTCTTACCTGCATCTCCACTTGCTTCTGCTGGAGCAGTTGCTACTGTTTCAGCCACTGGTGCTGGTGTAGTTTCTACTGCTGGTGCAGTTACTTCTGCTACTGCTGGTGCTGGTGCACTCACAGGAGCCACACTCTCTGTTGCAGTTGCTGGTACAGTTTGAGCTGGAGCCACAGTTGCCTGTGTTTGTGTTCCAACATCAAGTCCATAGGGTTTGTAAAACTGTCCCCATCTTGCTGGATCATACAGCTCTCCATTTACACTTGCTTCAAACATTTCTGCAATCGCCTGTACACCTTCAGGTGTTGGCTTTGAAGGAAGGAAGTCATTTAGGTTATGTAAACCATGTGTGTCAATAGCCGCTAATTGTTCTTCTGTTAGAGCAGTTTCTTTTCTTGCCCATTTAGAAGTACTGTAATCTGCATACTGTCCTTTTGTTGTTTTAGCCAATCTAAAATCAGTACCTGCTACATAGTCTGTTGGAAGGTTTTCCATATCAGGATCCATGAGTGCTGATTTTATAATGTTAAATATTTGTGGTCCAATTACAAAACGTCTTACTGGATTTTCTGGAGTCTCTTCATTTAGTGGATTTTCATTAACAAATCCTTGGAAGATGTAACTTCTTTTTTTCCAATATTTTCGTCCCATATCCTCTAATGAAGGATCTTTAAACCAAGGTCTAACCTCAGTTAGTACTGGACATGTTTCACCAGAGAACATTTCCATACAAGGAACTTGTACTGTTGTTGGCTTTTGATCGCCTCCAACAATTCCTGGGAATGTTAATCTGATCATTTGTCGTTCTACCCAAAAGAACGTGTTGTTTGGATCTGAGTCAGGCAAGAACCTTAAAACGGTACTTGTTCCTTCATCGATGTTCCAAAAGGGGTATATTGCTTTATCGCCTTGAGCTGGGGAACTACTGCCTGGTTTGGATTCCATTGATTGTAGTTTAGCTCTTATTTCTTGTAATGATGCCATGTTTGTCTCCTGTTATGCCATGTTTCGTCGTACCTTCTGTGTTTAGGGTACAACTGTTTTTTTATTATAATGCCTTGATGCAAAAAAGTCAAGTACTTTTTTACAACTATTGGAAAATTAAATTATTTTACCTTTCCAACAAATTTATTTATCTATAAACTAGTATTCTAGTCTACAAAACGGTCCATAAATGCTTCATATGACTCTGATGCTGTCATAGGAGCACTTTGTACATTGTGCTGACCTGCACTTAGTAAACAACTTTTAACTGCACCATACTCGAATTGGTTAAGTTGTCCACCAGCATTTAGTTTACTACTAATGCCATGTAAATAATTGCTTAGGGTTTCGTCTTTTGCTGAATTACCTAAACTGCTAACTTTATGTCCTAATTGTTGATTGAGTGTTTCAAACTCCATTAAGTCATCTTCTGCTAACATATCTTTAACACCAGCAAATGATTCTAACTCAATTGCTTTTGTAATTTTACTTTCAAAACTGTTTCTTCTGCTAGTCATTGCTTTAAGGCTGTCCATTACATTTGCAACCTTGTCATCAAAATGCGTTTCTGTAAACTTGCTTTCTAAGTCTAAGTCGTCTTGTAATAACTCTACGTTATTGTAATTAATAACTGATTCTACTGCATTTGCATATGACTTAACACCACTTAATCTTTTAAATGTTGTTTTGATATTATTAATATTTTCTATTGCTAATGACACAAATTCTTCGTTTGTTTCGTTAACCAGGTTTGCTTTCCTTACATAACTAACAAACTCTTTTAGTTTTCCAAACTCTTTAGACATATCAGTGATTGCTTCACCTATTTCATCAAAAGTTTCACCGCCATTGTGCAAATGTCTTGCCATTGCTCTTGCGGCTGGCAAACTGTTTTCTGCCATCTTAAATTTTTCTTCTCCACGTTGTATTAGGATACTGTGGATGTTTCTGCTTCTGGCACCACGTACTTCTTCGTTTACGTCTTTGTTATGCCTTACAATAATTTTTACACTATCTGCTAATGGCTGATAACTGGACTTTCTGCTACCAGTCATTTTGCCTAAACTTGCTTCTGATACACTTTCTTTTTGTGCCATTATAGATGGTTTATTTCTAGCAACTCTGTCTAAATAAGTTTTATAGTGTTTTGCATTTTCCTCTGGTGAGTAATTTTCTGCACCTGGTTCCTGCATTCTGTTATGATTCCATTCTGCTTGGCTCATTGGTGAACCATCTGTGTGTACTAACATTCCATTAATTGTTTCAAGTTTTTCTGATAATGATATTGCTAATTCTATTGCTTCGTCTAAATCTTGTTCTAGGCTTTCTCTACTTACACCAGGTCGTCCATCTTCGTAATCACTAGGTACATCTGAAGTAAATGCAGGGTCAATAGTATCTTGTTTCATTTGTAACAGTCTTGCATTATTAAAAGCCTGGGTCATTTGGATAGCCGCCGCCGTTACACTAGGACCTTCTGCAGGTACTGTTGGTTTGGCTTGTTCTGCTCTCCATGCTTTTAAAAACTGAGCTTTAAAGTCAGGCATAAAATGACCAACTTTAACTTTTAATACTTTTAGTATAGCCTCTGTTCCGTCTAAATCTAACTCTTGCTGTTCTGGATTTTCTGAAACTTGATCTACTTCTAGACCTGCAAGTTTTTTTAAAATATTCATATCTTCTGACATTTGAATTTCCTCTTTACTCTTTTTAGCAACATCTACTTTTTCACCTTTTGGTTTAATCTGCTTATCAAATACAGAATAGTCAAAATCTAACAAATAATCTTGTGCTAGTTCTTTCAACATAGGCCTAATTTTTTCTATAGCCTCTCCTGGTGTACCTGTTTTTAAACTTAGATGTTTATCATTAGGGTCTATTCTGACCAAAATGTTAGGAGATTCACAAGCAAAACGAGTTGCTTCCATAGGATCAATAACTAAATCGCCTTCTTTATTATAACTGCTTACTTCAAAACCGAATCCTTTAAGCAAGTTAAAAGTTTTTTCTGCCACTAATTTAATGTTCATACGTCTATTTATCTGATCTTATACTCTTACTGAAAGATTGTTTAAAACTTTTTGTACATTTTCCACACTTGTTTCAACATTTATTACTATCCAGTAACTCTGCAAGTCTCCAGCATTAAACAAATAATGTGATTTAGTTGTATCTGTAAAGTAAACAAAGCCAGTATTCCAGTGTGTAATCTCTCCGTCCATAACAAAATTAAAATAAGGCGGATCTACATATTGTAAAGGAACAATTAATCTAAAACTATCTACAAACGGTATATTATGATCTCTATGTGGAGGAAAATAACCTCCTGGATCTAGTCTTAGTATATGTGTTCTAAAAATACTATCTCCAAAAACGTCTAGTATTTCTTTTAATGGTGGATAATCAGCAACCGGAGTCCTTGTTTTAAAATCTTTTTCGTTATAATCTGTATTATTTTCCTGATTATATTCCCTTAAACTATCTAAATCTGGTATGCCACTAAGTCCACCGTCTAAACTGGTGATACTTAATCCTGCTCTGTTTACTGCCTTTCTGGGATTGTATTGTACAAATTTAAATTTACTATATACCCAATCTAAAAAATCGTCTGGATCTAAATAGTAATTTGTTTGGCATTGTTTGCCATATAATGCTAAACTATTAAGTGCTGTAGTTTCCAACAGCAAATCGTTTACAGTTTTTTTCTTTTCCATTATATGATACCTATAGGCATAGGATAATCTGTGTCGTCCTCAAATCCATTAGGGTCATTAGGATCAACACTTAAACTACTATTTACAGCATTGTAAACATCGTCTTCAAATTGACTTATGTATTCTGTCATTCTGATTGCTATAACCAGTGCCATAACTAAGTCATCTGTTGCTCCAGGTTTTGCTTTAAAACTATTACCAGAGCTAACAAAGTTTTTTAATTCACTCACAAGTGCTTTACTTTTTAAGTGTAATTTATTACTCTCTACTAATCTTTTTAATTGTAAACAGGCTTCCATTTTATTTTTATGAGTAGTATGATATCCTTTTCTGCCTTTTTTACCTTGTATGCGTTTAGGCTCGTGTAAAAAATCTCCTGGAAAAGTCTCTTCGCCAGTATCTCTAATAACAACTAAGGCGGCTTCACCAATTGTATTATTTTCTACAGTCCAATATATCTGTGATAAACCATTTGTTTGATCTTTTACATAATGCATTATTTCCAACATTACTTTAATTTGTTTTTCTACAGGTGACTTATTATGATACCATTCTGCAACTTGTTCCATACTAGGAACTTCTAATACTTGTATTGCTGAATTATCTCCGCCTGTACCACTACTTGGATCTAATGTAACTAGGTATGTACTATCATGTGTAGGTTGCTTATACCAACGTACATTACCCATTTTAATTTTAGGCTCAACACCTTCCATATCTACAAGTTTAAGTGGATCAATAAGTGTTTCATCATATATAATGAATTCACATTCATGCTCACGTCTAAAACGTTCTTCTCCTATCCTGCCTCGTTCTTCTGTAGCCCAAACAGGATCTCTATCTGGGTGCTGATCCCAAGTTGCTAACATAGGCTTAAATCCGTTTACACCCAACTCCTGCTCGTTTCCATGGGCGTCAAATAATTTATTTGCTTGACCCCAAATCATAGCAAAAGTATCTTCGTCACTATTAGGCGTACTTGTAATTATACATTTACCACCTGTTGCTAGTGTAGGAGATAATGCTGTCCAAAATTCACTAGCAATTCTGGGAGGCACAAAAGCAAACTCGTCCAAGTAAACTAAAGTAAGTGACATACCCCTACCAGTGTTTTCTGTTGTTGTACTTGCTACTATTCTGCTACCGTTATCAAAACTTATGCTACCTTTATTATACTCTGTAACACCTGCTCTGATATGATCTGGCACACTTTCGTATGCATAACGAATACGTTGCATAATTTCCTGGGCACCTGCTTGTTTATGAGCCGCAACTAATATAGTACTGTCTGGCCTAAACATAGCATACCACAATAAGTATCCTGCCGCCACAGTAGTTTTACCCATCTGTCTGCCCAGCATGTTAATACTGTATCTGAAATTATTATAATTGTGGATTAATTCTAACTGATATTCAAAAGGTTCAAAGTCTATTCCGCCTTTTGTAGGATGTTGTATTTTTACATGATTTACCATAAAATACAGAGGACCTGTTTCTGCGTTAGCACAGTTCTTAAAGTCTTCTATAGTATCTGGTGTATATGCTACTTTACTGTAGCCTTGTTTAACCAGACTGGTGTCTGCTGTTCCTCTTGCCATACTACTATTTATATAGTATAGGGTTTAGGATATGCTTTTTTTAAGTTTGTCTTTGAGGTAATTTACTAAAACTTCTTTGTCTGTAGAGTAACTTGCATCTTTTGGAGACACAACCATTACTTTATCATCTTTAGGTTCTTCTGAATCACATGGCATTTCTGCTTCTGGTTCATCATGTGCTTCTGGTTCGTCTTTATGCATGTCTTGTGGTAAAGTAAGGCCTGCAAGTTTAAGTACATCTGCTAAGTCTTGCATTGTTTCGCCACTTGCTTCAACACTAACTGAACCCTTGTCAGTATTTTTATGTTGTTTAAACTCTACTGAGCCTTCAACTTGTTCTGGACTTTCTGGATTAAGTTCTACAGGAGCAACCATTTGGTCCTCGCCGTAAGCATCGCTCATTGCTTCTACAATTTCTGCTAAACGTTTTAATTCATCTACGCCTTCTGAGTATTTACTTGCCGTCATTGTTTCTTTCTCCTTTTCAGCCTCTTTATCCTTTGCTAGTGTTCCAGCCTGTGCCTTTTTAATCATATCAGCAACCTCTTGTTTTTGTTGATCAGTTACTGTAGGCATATTTACTTCATTACCATACTGTAGTATTTCTTCTTCAGAAGGTTCTGGTATATTTTCTGGTTCCATGCCAGGTTCTGCTGGTACAGGTTCTCCAGTTTTTTGTGCTAGTGCTTTTTGTAGGGCCATAATCTGATTATACCCTGTAAAGCCTGAGCTTAAAATTGTTAGATATGGTGATAAAAATTGTTTTAGAGCAGGCATAAATCTTTTGTTTATACCTCTTTCGTTGTTAATCTGTCTTAATGCTTGTCTCATTAAATTAACATCGGTGTCATCGCCCATTACATTAGATAAAACGTTTATAGGAACTTCCATATTTGATGAAGGTGCAAATTCATTTAAATCTATACTTTCTGCTACGCCACCTGTCTTAATAGATTTTAAATATTCATTCTGATATTTTATAAGATTACTTCCTATACCTAACATGCCAAAAGTTACTTTTGGATGATTCTTCATCATGAATTTATTAAATTCACCGTGATTAAACTCATTTGCTCTTTGGTCTTGAGCCTTTGCCGAACGTTCTGCACCTTGTGTTTGCTTAGGAACTTTAGGTGCTATTGCTGGTTTTTCGGCAGTCTTAGGATCATCATATCCCATTGGACTTGCCTCAGCAATATCATTTAGCATATCCCTTAAATTCATTACACTATACCTTTGAGAGATTGGCTATGATTAGCAACCTGTTTCTGGCTCTCTGTTCCTCTACCCATGTTAGGCATACCGTGTATTTGAGCACCAAGTTCTTCTAAGTCTTTACCCATTAACTGATCTTTGTCTGGATAACTACGGAAGTAATCTGCGCCTTTGTCTTTTTTAATTTGTTCAAGAGCTTTCAAGAATTCTTTATTATATTCTTCACCAAAGTGTGATTTAGCAAAATCTATTTCTTCATTTTGCTTTTCGTAATGTGCTTGGTCTTCATCATTAAGTACTGCATCTTCTTCGCTTACTTGTCTTTCAACATCTGCTTTTGCTTTTTCTTCTGCCATTTCAGACTCTATTCTTCTAGGGTCTTTAACATTATATGCTAATACTCTTTCATGATCTAGTCCTAGGTTTACAGCACACCATACTTCTAGTATTCTTTCGTTGACTGGATATTTAAGTATAACATCTGTACTGCATACTTCTGAAGTACATGTTGTACCTTTAGCTCTGTAGAACTCCATTGGATTCTCTTCAATAGGTGTTCTCTTGAATGGTGTAGCACTAACTAAATTGTATTTGGCTAAACATTTTTCTAGCATATCCATATGGTCTGCACCGCAATCTGCGGCAAACTTGATTCTGTAACCATGTTCTTTATCTAATGATTCTGCTATGTAATTTTTAAGTTCCATATTAATAACTCCGTTATAACACTTATTTATCACTTTCTGATTTTTTCTGCTAAATAAAAACATGACAAAAGACACAAACATACGAGTAAGAGAACCACAAAACCCTGTAGAGGGAGAATATACTTTAGATAATTATGGTAATCTTGTGGTTTTTAAGGAAGGCAGATGGGTAGATATGACAAAATTAACTGTCTCCACCTCCGCCTTTTATGATTTTGAGTAAATCATTTCTATCAAAAACTGTAGCCTGAACCGACTCTGCTTCAGTACCTTTATTATCAAATTTATCGATTCTTGCCTTCTTGAGCATTAAATCTATTTGCTGTAATTTGGCTTTTGTCTTGGCATCACTGGCATCTAAGGCTATCTTTAACATATTACTTGCCTCTGCAAATACTTTACCAGCCGCCATATCACTAACATTCATACCTAGGCTCATTAGTTGCTCATAACTGTTTATAGCCTTTTTGGCTATGTCATTCATTTCAACTTCGTGATCTTCTAGGCCTTTAATTTCCTTAAATGCTAGATTAATTTTTTCACTGACACTTAAAGCACCTTGAGTTTCCTCAATTACTTCCTGAGTTTCTGCTACTGTAGGAACATTTTCCGTATCTGTCACTTCCTCTATAGGAGGTAAGTTAAACTCTTCTTCAAGTTTTCTTGTCATATTAGTATTTATTACTTACGTTTTTTAGCAACTCGTTTTTTAGCCTTACGAGGTTTATTATTTCTAAAGATTTGATCTTCGTTTATTACTTTAAAACGAATACCTTTACGTTTACACCACTCTTGAGCCGCTGTCCATTTAGCGGCGTTGAGATGTGTTTGTATTTGCTGTCCCTGAGTCCTAGCATTTTCCAATGTGGTTTGGTTAGCAGGCTTAATTTCGATAAGCTCAACATGTTGAGCACCATCTTTATCTGTGTATTGCACCATAAAGTCTGGAACATAGTTGTGATACTTTCCATCAACAGGACTTCTGTAAGGTATCTTTACGTTTTCACTTGCCCATTTTGTAATATTGGGATGATTATCGCACATTCTCATGAATGCTAACTCCCAACTACTTCTATAGGTAGGTAATTTTCCACCTACAAATTTAGATCCGTTTACAATTTCGTATTTGCCTTTTGCGAATTTAGTTGCCATAGTACTATTTATGGCTTAATGAGTGCTGATATTTTGCTACGTGAGTTTAATGTTGGTGTTTTTAAATCTATTTTATTACCTGCGGGTCTAAAAGAATTTATGGCCGCATAAGCATCTACAGTCAATTTTAAGGAATCCTGATTCATTTCAAAATATGTTGTAGGATGTAATCCTTGTACTTCTGCAACTTTAATTAAAACTCTTGCCATTGCTTTGGCATTAGATTTTTTGAAACCTATTGCTTGTAATTTTGTTTCTACAACTGAAAGTGTACTTGGATCTATTGGCGTATCTTTAGGTGCGGCAATTTCTGCCAGTATTTCTGAACTTGCTTCTGGTAATGGAAATTTTACACTTGCATTATCAATATATGCAACTAAAGTATCTTTAACAACTTTATACGAAACTTCATTACCAAAAGTATTATATATAGATGTTGACATTATGAAGGTGCTCCATCCTTAGGTGGTTTAACTGGAGCAGGTTCTGTGTTTGCTTCTTTTTTTAGAAGTTCTCTTTCTGCTACACTGAGTACATAGTTTTGTACTGCATCTCCAACATGATTACCAGTAAGTTTGGCTAAAATAGCCGTGCTTAACAATGATTTACCTGGGAACTCATTTGGATTTTGAGATAGTGGTAAATCAATTACATCATATGTACTTGGCGTTGGCTTAGTTCCGCCAGCCTTTTTCTTAGTTTCGTCGCCTTCACTACTTGCATCATCTGATTTTGGTGGTTTAACTTCTTCTTTCTTTTCTGGAGTTTGTGGTTGTAATGTTCTTCCTCTAGTACCAAACTTACCGTCATGATTCCCAAGGAATTCCATGTCAGTACCATCGTCAATAATACCTAATGGTTTAACAAGTACTTCGTCACTAGCAAATTTTAGATCTAACACATTCTCAAATCTATCTAAATCTACTCCAGAAAGATCAAAGTTTGCAATATCAAATGTAGTAAAGTTTTCATAATCACATTGTATCGTAAACTCTACAAATTCATTACTACCATAATCTATATCACCAAAATCAAAACTATTAATAAGTGGATTTGTCATACTATATTGTACACCTTTTCCACCATGATACATAATTATATCTATACGCTCAAAAAATTGTTTTGTTCGTTGTAAATTTAGTCCTGCTTCCCCACTTTTAAAACTTGTTCCACCAAATGATGAACTTGGATTTTCTAATGCAGAGTCTGTATTAACTTTAATATCTCTATCGCCTGTAGCATTTCTATTACGTGGATTCATATATAGATAAGAAAAATATCTCATCAATACTTGTAACCATTCGTTGTTTAGTGTATCAAATACAGCAATCTCCACAGGTGCATATTCAACTCCTGTTGTTACAATTTTCTTTTTGTTGTATTGATTTTTTACTAAGTTTTTAAATGTTACAGAAGGCAATTTTGCTCTTCTTACTAAACTAGAAATGTTTGTTTTAAATGTATGATTTTCCATATCTAGAAAAGACGCCAAATCTCTGTTAAAAACAAAGTTCACATATCCTTCAAATTTGATACGTGGTGGATTGACGTCAGGTCTAAATCTGTAATTATTACGGAAGTCTCTGGCGTAGAATTTATCTTTAGTGTTTTTACCTAAAAATTTAAGAAAATTCATACCAGAGCCACCTCAAGTTAAGCCGTTAAACTCCGATTGTTGAACCGGTGCTTACTGTTTCTGGGAATGGGTTTCCTGCTACTGTTCTTCCGTTAATATCGTTATCACCTTCATAGTGAGTTGCGTTATCGTAACGTACCTGCATAGTAACTGTTACTTGCTCTCCTGTAGCATAGTCGCCATCACTGTAGTCTACGTTTGTTAAAAAACATCCTTCAAGGAACCAAACCTCTGTAGCACCTGCATTAACACCATCCAATACTTCAATTTGCATGTCAAATTTATAATCTGAACCTGATGCTGGAGTAGTTTGTTGGAAGTGGTTAACCTGTCTTTGGACTTGTGATCCAACTGACTTGGCTACTTGGTTAGTTATATCGTCCCTTACTGTTACAGTAATTTGTTCCCAAGCATGTTTACCTTGTAGGTAACTTCTTGAGTTATAACTATCAATAATTATTTCTTCATAAGTAATTTTCGGTCTAGTAACGTTCTGTACATTCTGAGTCAATATTTTTGCCTCTGGCTGTCCACCAAAGTTGTTTAAAAAACTAACCCTAAATCTATACTTCAGTTTCGGCATTAAAATACCGGAACCAGTTGCACCCGTTACCGGAACTCCAAACTTACTTTTGGTTTCGTTTGTTGCACTTGATACTGCCATATTGTTCTCCTAGAACTAAATTATATGCAAATATTTATCATTTCTAGCAGAAAATAATTAACAAGTGTTTTAATTTAATCACAAAAAAAGGGCAATTAAATGCCCTTTTAATGCTTATTTTCCCCTATGCTGACTCTTTAATCCTGTTTATAGCAACGTCTCCGCTCTCTATAATAGCAGTAATGTCTGTAAAACCATAATTTTCTACAATAAAGTATCTTGTATTAGGAATAATATCTTCAATTTCCATTACTTCATAACCTACTTGTGGTTGCTCAGCAATAATATCACCTACTGAAAGTGAATGCATATCTCTATATGTAACTTGCTCACCATCTTTTCTAGTAATAGTTTTCATTACAAATCCTGATACATGACTATCAAAAACAACATCTTCACCAGTATCTTCATCTAAGTATTGTTGATTAAGAACACCAAATACTTCATTTTTACTTTTGATAGTGTAGTCCATATCACCACTTGAAAGTCCATTATATCTGCCATCTACTTCACATACTTTAGTATAGTGTGAGAAAAACTCTGCCTTAAAATCTATTTTTCTGTCATCGCCTCTGCCATGCATAGTTTCCATTTTTGCATGATATAGTGGATATTTTTTAGCGGCTCCTGTGTGTCCGCCTTCGTTTGAATTTACAAAGTCATGAATCTCATCTGTAACTTTGATTTGATATATGTTATATTGCATAAAAACTCCTACCTTTTTATTTAAACTATACATATATTATAGCAAATAATTAGATATTGTCAAGCCTTTTAGTCATAAAAAAAGGGCAGTAAAACTGCCCTTTTTAAAAGTTTTAAAAACTTATGATGCTGTTGAACCCAATGTGTTCTGGATTCTGATCGGTATGTAAATAAACTCTACTGCTTTCACTGGTTGTACAGCAATATCAATGTATAGTTCGTTTCTATCGATTCTAGCCGCAGTATTATTTGTTGTGTCACAAACTGTAACAAAGTCAAATAATCCACGTTGTTGTACTAATTGAGCTAACAATCTGTCTACAACTACTTTAGCATTTGCTCTTGTAACCTCATCATTTGGTTCAAACAAGAATGGTTTTACTGCATCATCAAGTTGTTCTCTGATGTAAATAACCAATCTTGAAACATTAACTCTGTCCAATGCACTTGATACTGAGTTAAGTGTTTTCTGTCCAAATACTGCAATTCCTCTTCCTGGGAAGTTACCAATTGGGTTAATTTTGTTAAGGTAAAGACTATCTCTTTGTCCTTCACTTAAACTAACTGCTTGGAATTCTCCAGTAGTTGCATCAAGGTAACCTGTAGACGTTGCATTATTAACAACACCTCTTTGGAAACCTGCTGGTGCAAACCAAGGGAAAGCAACTGAGTCATTAAATGCAATAGTTCTTAATGCCATATGTGAAGCAGGAACCATAACTGTTGTACCGTCTAGGTTTGTTGATAAACCATGTGGGTAGTAAACAGCCGCTTGTGAAGATGCACTAATAAGTCCGTCTTCTCCGTTCTCTGTCGCATTGCCGACATTAGTAGCCCAGTTTTGTGTGCTTGTAGCATCTGCTGATAATCTCATTGGAGCATCTGCAACACAAAATACTGTATCTTTTCTATTAACACTTAAAGCCAACATTTCGTCTAAACATTCTGCATATCCTGGAGTAGAACAAATATTAAATCTGTTTGTCTCATTTAGGATTTCTTGGTTAGCCACTAGTTGTGATTGCATTGCTCTTACAACTACTTTACGTTGTGCTTTTCTCAGCATATATGGTGAACCATCAGTTTTATTACCTGAATAATCTTTCCATAAACCGCTTGTTGCGTCGTATTGCTTAACATTACCTACTGAAGCCATTTTATTCCATGCTAACATATTAACAGGATATAATGCCGCATTAGGAAGTCCATTAGCAGTACTTAACAAAGCACCACTTGAACTTGCTCTAAAGTCACCAAATAAGATACCATCGCTGGTAACTTGGTCTGCATTATCTACTAATACCCAAACAGAACTTGCTCTCTTATAGATTTTAGGGAAGTTTTCTAAATCGCTACTATCGATCCAAATATCACCGTCTACTAAACTACTTGCGCCATCACTTTGTAATGTTGGTGCTGAAGCACTAAACTGAGCGTCATTCGAATAAGTTGCCCATGTACCTGCATTTTGATATAGTAAATCAATATTTGTATTAGCAACATTATTATCATACCATAATGTTCCTTGTACTGCTGGTCCTGTAATTGCGTTGTCAGATGCTTCATAACTTAATGATTTAAAGTTACTGTATGTTCCTACTGGAATATTAATGTCTGCTGGTGTATAACCTGAAACATTACCTGCCGCAAGAGCAATATCTTTACCGTCTGAAGTTGTAATTGTAACTTTACCTGCTACATTACTTGCAACTGCTGTTGTGGCACTAAATCCTGTTGCCCCATTAATACTTGCAACTATATCATCTACTGATACTGAAGACACGTCTGCACCTGCAAATGTAACTGGAATATCTGTTGCACCATTAATGCTGATGTTAATAGATACTTTATTAGCATGTGCTGTAAAGTTTTGTCCGTCTGCTACAGCACTTGAACTTGCAACTGAAAGTGTAGCACTTCCGTTATGTCTTTTCAATGTAAATGATGCTTCTGAACCGCCGTCTGCCCATAAATCACCAACTGCTGGAGATGGATATGTATTTGCATATACAACGTTTGAATCTTCTTCTGCTACAATACTCTCTACTGCAAAAGCACTAGTAGTAGTTGAATATTCTTTAACAACAATGTTTGAACCATTGTTAGGTGTTGTTTCTTGTAAGAAAATATCACCTGTTGATAAAGCACCACCACCTGATTTTGTTGTAGGTATTGCTAAATGGCTTGCAAACTGAAAATCACCTGCTGAGCCACTTACAGCACTTGACCAATTACTTGAACCGATCTTGTACCATGCATTTGCTATTTTTTCGTAAAAGTCAATAGTAGACTTTGTTGCACCTGTGCTAGTGTAGTAAGATACACAAAAGTCACCCGTTACGCCGAAAGCCGCTTTTGGGTCACCATTGCCGTCAACTTCTGACGCACCAGGTTTTTTAACTGTTTTTAACACCCATGCTGAGCTCTCATACCTTTTAAGACCCCATGAAGTTAAACTAGTGTCTAACCAATAGGCTCCGTTGGCTGGTGCTTTTGTAGGTGCTGTTGAACTTGCTGAAAGTTCATCAAGGTCAATGTCTGCTCTAAGTACATAGGCTCTGTTTGCGATACCTAAGAAACTGTAAGCGGCCATTAGACCATATTCATTTTGTTCTGCGCCATGTAAAGGTGTAGAACCACTTGTTTTAAAGACTGGATTACCAAAGTTCTGTAGTAATTCTCTTTGTGAAGTGATTTGATACAACTTACCGGCTGTTGCTGATGTGGTATATGCGGCTGTAGATGTTCCGTCTGGGGCCTTTTTGTCTTGTGCAGTTGCAATCACAATTAATGGGACTGATCCTGCACCAGCGGCCGCGTAAAACGATTCGTCTGATACACTTATACTAACACCAGGGCTAATTAATGTTGCCATGTTGTTCTCCTTAATTTATATTAGTACTAATAATATAGTAATAGTATTTATCAGATTTGCGTATTTTAGTGTATTTACGGATATTAGGCTGTATTAGGCTGTATTATATTAATTTAAGTGTCTGCTTAAACTCGCCTGTTTTCCAGTCTCTAATGTCTTCTACTTGCTTGGCTAGATCTTCGAGGGTTCCATTATTTTTAATAATGTAATCAACTGGGTAGCCTGCCCAATTCCATTCACTTTCATGAACATCTCTGTATTTGGTTGTCATTATCTTTCTGCTAACAACGTTATCGTGTGCCTGACTTGCTGTTCCAAACCATTCAGGAAGTTCTCCACGTTGTACCCAGATAACAACTCCACCCATGTCTTTAATTAAATCCAGTTCATTTCTGAATCTGGCGTCACTTATAACAGTACATGGTGTGTTTTCTATTTGTTTTCTTATTCTGTATTCCAAACTGTTTAACCAAATATCTTGGTCAAAATGATTTCTAAGTACTTCTGTACCTAATAATTGCAATGCTAGTCTGGGAGTAAAATTTGGCACACCTAATTTTTTAGTCCAAAATACATCAGGTGTTTCTCTGAAATCTCTGCTTTCTGTTGTATCACCTTCTAGCATAGATCTATCCCAACCAAAAATGCTGGAACATAAATCTTTAAGGGGGGCGGCAAAACTGTCATGAACACAACCACGTTCTACAAACATATTGGCTACTGTATCTTTGCCACTGCCTATAAAACCGGTTATTCCTATTAACATTAGCCTATCACAAATCCTAGAGGGGTATTACCTTCTTCAAAGTTATGTAATCGTTCTCTTAACGACTCAACTTCTTGTTGTCCTTCTGCCTTTAGAGCGTCACCATTAAGTGTAATGGCTCCACCGGCTCCAGGTAATCCTGATGTGTATTTACTTCTTGCTTCTCCTAACATAAGTTTAGATTGTGCAAGGGAGTATGCGGCTAACCAAGGATTGGCTCCCACATCTTTAAGCAAGATACTTTCAGGTATAAAATTATATACACCTACAGCAATATCTTCTTCATGTCTAATATTACGCATAATTTTTAAATTTTTAGTATTTCTGTTCCAAATAAAATTATACTCACTACCAAAGACACGGCCAATAGTTTCTTTGTATTGTGCAAATGCATCAAATACTGCTAGTCCACCTATTTGTCCTGCTTGTAACATATACATATTGTTAAATGCTACATCAAACGGATCAAAGTTGGTACCGCCACCACTATTAGTTCCTATACCTCTACGATATATACGCCTAACTTCCATTACTTCATCTGGTAAAGTGTAGTCAGTTTGCCCGTCAACAGTTTCGATAAAGATAATACTCTCTTCAACACTACCAGCACTTAACTGTCTATATGTACTTAGAGCTTTGTTAATTGCTATGTCGTAGTGTTCTCTGTCCAACTCAACATCTACTATGCCATCAGCCAAACGAAGTTGTAACTCACGTATGAGATCTTCTCTACTACTATATCCTATTGTATCTATTGCCATACTACTATTTATCGTTTTCCTTATTAAAAGGCCTTTAATATGATAGTATTCTCGTTTATTCTACCGTTCATTTTTATACCAGTAGTAGTAAGTTCGTCAAAGGACTTTGAGAACTTAGTTTTTGCTTTTCCTGTCCAATTTGTAATTTGTTCTTTAGGTTTACGCAAAGTTTTTTGTAAACTTAGATCTTCATCAAAATCTTGTATAGTAGTTCCTTTAACCATTAAGCCAGACCCAGGTCGGTTCATTGACCTTGGATCTTTTGTGTGGGCATGATATACTCCTAACTTTCTTGTCTTAGTATTATATACCCAAATTTCATTTGCATTTACAATTTCAGTAGGATGTATACTTGCTATTCCTAATTCACTATCATTAATTTGATATTTTAATTTTTTAATAATTGAATCTTTACTTCTGGCTCTTGGCTTACGAGCTTTTCTTGTAGTTGCTTTTGTTTGTATGATAGTTTCACATGCAGTATTAATTTTTTCAAAAAACTCTAAATACTCTTTACGCATTTTAGGTGTAAAATGACCGTAGCCTTCTTTAATATCTGGATCGTTCCACTCTTTAACTTCTAATGCTTCATTATATGCATATTCAAAATCGTCTTTTATAAGTTTTGCATGAGCGGCCTTTATTTCAGGTCTATAAGAAACTAAATCCTTATATGGCTCAAACTCTTTTAAAGTTTTACTACCATCGGTAAGACAGTCTAATTGATACTCCCATTCTGCACAAAGGTGTTCAACTTGCATTTTCATTCTTTCCTGAATACTAATAACTTTTTTAGGACTTGCTTCTAATTTTTCTTTCTTTTCAGATAAAACTTCTTTGCCACGTGTAATCCATTCTTCTTTTCTTTTCCAAAGATGTTTTGAAATGCTTTCAGGCATATATCCTAATTTATATTCAACGTATGTAGAAATTCCTGTTGCGGCGAAGGCCCAGTCTGGATTTGCTAGAACAATTTTTTGCTCTTCCTTAGTCCAGCCCGATGTTTCCTTAACCCAATTTCTAACAGAAGCACAAAGTTTCTTTTTAGGTATCTCAGTCCTAACAAAGTACTCACAACTATGAAATGCTTTTGCTTGTTCTTCTGTATCAGTAAGAGCTCTAAATTTATTCCATTCAGGCTCTTTTGTAACGTATATACTTCTTTCTTTCTTTTTTCTTGGCATGTGTGTTGTCTCAGTCTTCAAATATTTCCGGGTCTGGATTAGCATATAACATCTGTATTGCTAAAGGCCAACTTTTAAACCCTTGTATATCATTTTTATCTTTAAGAACGTTTTTTTGCTTAAAGAACTGAACAATACTTATCATTCCGGTGAATTTTCCTGCTTTTTCGCCTGCTTTGAACATGAAATACGAATTTGCGGCTATAAAACCTAAAGATAGTAGATAAATTTCCATAATAATCCTTAATAAAAAAACTAGTGTAACAAAAAGTTATTTATTTGTCAAGGATAATATTTTATTTAAATACCAGGATTTTCTTCTACCAAAGACAACTAACTCAATATGCTCTTCTTTAGTCTCTGGAAATTGATCGTACCTATCAGTAAATTGATAAGTGGAGTGTGGTAATAGATCTGTTTTGGATTCAATAACTTTAGGCTCTGTGAGATACTCGCCGTATTGTTTAATAAAGTTGCTAGTAAAAAGTTCGTACTCGTCCAAAACGTCTGTTGATATCTCATACTTGTCTTCAACATATTTCCTAACATCTGATATAGTTTCATTCACAATATTGCGTGAATGTAAAATAGGCGTAAAGCATGATATAAAATTCCAGCCTATAAAACTAAATCCGCCTAACTTTTTAGTAACATAACCTTGCTCAACCCATTCGTCCAAACATTCATCCATTTGATCTAATACTTCTTTGAATGGAAATTGTGGTTGCATAAAATACTCAAACATATCTGTATGGAGTTTCATATATTCCACACCATTATTTTTATGCAAATAATCTGCAATAAATCTGCTTACACCACCTGAGTACATGCCAATTAAAAACCAAGTAAACTTAAGAACATATCTCATGTCAGATAGTGTCATTGTATTGTTGCTTAAAACTAATTGTATGTTTTCTCCAATACCTTGCTCTATCTCACTTAAAATATTTTGTTCATTTGTGTCATAAAAATAATCATATGAACTAAATGTTTTATATTCGTAATCATCTGCCTGTGTTTCCATCATAGGAGCATTT
>Ga0206677_10000697_pt1 | contig 31896 bp, 33 predicted proteins | sample M130m12015metaG_FD_155475 | JGI IMG/M metagenome (GOLD analysis project Ga0206677, IMG submission 155475) | Ammonia-oxidizing marine archaeal communities from Monterey Bay, California, United States - M1 30m 12015 | ecosystem: Environmental > Aquatic > Marine > Intertidal zone | place: USA...
TGATGTATTCTCTAATGAGACTACAGGTCTTGTAGCTCAGGATACTCAGAAAATTAGTACAACTGCTATTGATGCAGCTGCACCATATACAAACTTAGGTGCTATGAAATCTACTGGTTTTGATTTATCTCTTAACTATAGTGACTCAACTTCATCTGGATTAACGTACTCTATAAATGCAAATGCTACTAGAGCTAAAAACGAAGTAACTGAGCTTATCAGTGATTTCTATTCTGGAAGTAGTCAAAGAATTGGTACAATGACAAGAACATCTGTTGGTGAACCAATTTCTTATTTTTATGGAAGAAACGTATTAGGAATTTTCCAAACTGCTGCTGAAGTAGCAGGTCATGCAACTCAAGATGGTGCTGGTGTTGGTAGATTTAAATATGAAGATATAAATAATGATGGTGTTATTAATGATAACGATAGAACTAAAATCGGTGATCCTCACCCAGATTTAAGTTTTGGTGTTAATTTAAACTTAGCATACAAAAATTGGGACATGAGTATGTTCTGGAATGGTATGCTTGGTAATGATATCTTTGACTATACAGCATTATATTACGAGACTCCTTATTTCTTTAACGGTGGTAGAAGTACTGCAGTTTTAGACTCATGGTCTCCAACTAATACTGGTGCAGCTTTACCTGCATTAAGTGAAACTATTTTAAATAATGAATTTACTTCAGCTAACTCATTCTTTGTTAGAGATGGTTCATATTTAAGACTAAGAACTCTTCAAATAGGGTATACATTACCTGATTCTATAGCATCAAAATTAGGTGCTAGTAGTGCAAGAGTGTACTATAACGGTACTAACTTACTTACTTTAACTGACTTTACAGGTCTGGATCCTGAAGTACCAAGAAGCGGTGCTCTAGATATTGGTGTATATTCTGCACAATATCCTACGAACAGTGTTTCATCTTTAGGAATAAATATTAAATTTTAACCCCAATAATTAGAAAATATGAAAAAAATTCTAACAATTATATTCGCAACCTCACTTTTAGTGTCATGTGCTGATGACTTTACTGAGATTGATCCTGTAGGATCCCTAAGTGATGCATCTCTACAAAATGCAACTGGTGTTGACCTATTATTAACTGGTGCTTATTCAGTATTAGATGGTATGAGAAATGGTGGACCTGGTGCAGATTGGACAAAAAGTGGAGATAACTGGTGGCTTGATGCTATTTCAGATGATGCTCATAAAGGATCAACTGATGGTGACCAAGCTGACTTACTTGCAATCGAACTTTTTACATGGGATACAACAAACCCATATTTTGAAGGAAGATGGCAAGCCTTATTTGCAGGTGTTAACAGAGCAAACGCAGTTATTGATCTAATCAATAACTCAGATAATCCAAGTGATTTTTCTGTTCAAAAGGCACAAGCACAATTTTTAAGAGGACACTATAACTTTGAAATTCAAAGAATGTGGGTAAATGTACCTTACATTTCAGATGAAAACTATGCTGCAAGTGAATTTAATCAGCCAAACTCTGGTCCAATTTGGGGTCAGATTGAAGCAGATTTTTCAGCTGCTGCTGGTGCTTTACCAACATCTAGAGGTGGATCATATAGTGAGCCAGGAAGGCCACTTGCGTCAGCTGCAAGAGCATATTTAGGAAGAACTCAACTTTACCAAGGTAAATGGTCTGATGCATTAACTTCACTTGAATCAGTTATAAATTCTGGTGATTATGCTTTAAATTCTGATTTCTCAGCAAACTTTAGATCTTCTGGTGAAAATAGTTCTGAGGCGATTTTTGCTATTCAGTTTGCTTCTGATGGAGGTCAATCTCCACAGGGTAACAGAGGTGGTACATTAAATATGCCAATTGGAGCTATGACAGGTGGAATGTGTTGTGGTTTTTACCAACCAACAATTGACCTTGCTAATGCTTTCCAAACTGATTCTAATGGACTTCCATTAGCTGCTTGGGCAACTACTGACATCACAAATGATTATGGTGTTTACGAAACTGAAGCACACACTCCTCACTCTGGTCCATTAGACCCAAGAATTGATTTCACTGTTGGAAGACGTGGAGTTGACTTAAATGGTTTTGGTCCTATGACAGGAAAGGATAACATTAGAGCATCATTTACTGATATCTCTGGTCCTTTTGTGAACAAGAAAAACCTTTATACTGCTGGTGATGATACCAACAGAGGTACAGGTGGTTGGGGTGAGCAGAGAACTGGAATTAACTATCATATTTTAAGATATGCAGATGTTTTATTAATGGCTGCTGAAGCTGCTGTTGAATCTGGTAATCTTGAAACTGGTAGAAATTATGTTAACCAAGTTAGAGCAAGAGCTAAAAACGGCCCACGTGCTGATGCTTCTCCTAACTATGTCATAGATACATACAACTCAACATGGACTGATCAAGCTGCTGCTAGAAATGCAGTTAGACATGAAAGAAGAGTTGAAATGGCTATGGAAGGTCACCGTCTTTTTGACTTAAGAAGATGGAACATTATGGTTGACGCATTAAATACTTACATCGCAAACGAGGGTAGAACTATTGCTAATTTTGCAGCAAAAGCTAATTCTGTTTCAGCTAAGCATAATGCACTTCCAATTCCATTAAATGCTATTGATTCGTCACAAGGAGCTCTTTCTCAGAATCCAGGTCACTAATCAAAAAAAATCTAGCTAAATTAAAAGCAGGATGAATTAATTTTCATCCTGTTTTTTTTTTAAATTTATATCATGAAAAAATTGAACCTACTTTTATTTATTTTTGGTTTATTATGTGTATTAGTGTCATGTGATAACACTTCTGATAATAAACAATTTACTCTTCTTACCAGTGATAAAACTGGAGTTGATTTCATAAACGAACTAAAAGAAACCAATACAATGAATTACTTTACCTACCCCTACATATATATGGGTGGTGGAGTGTCAGTTGGAGATATAGATAATGACAACTTAGATGATATTTTCTTTACAGGAAATATGGCTGAGAACAGACTGTATCTAAACAAAGGAAATCTTGAATTTGACGATATAACATCTTCTGCTGGAGTTGGAGGTGATGATAAATGGTATACAGGCTCAACTATGGTTGATATTAATAATGATGGTTATTTAGATATATATGTTTCTGTAGCTGGTTTAAATGGATTAAAAAACAATGAATTATATATAAATAATGGAGATAACACTTTTACTGAAAGTGCTAGTGAATATGGAATAGATGATATCGGTAATAGTGTCCAAGCTTCATTTTTTGATTATGATAAAGATGGAGATTTAGACCTTTATGTAGCTAATTATCCAATGACACCTTTTGATGCACCAAGTAGTTATTATTCCTTTAAAATGCAAAATTCTAAGGATTATGAGACTGATAACTTATACAGAAATGATGGTTCATTATTTACCAGGGTTACAGAGGATGCTGGACTTAGAACTTATGGGCTAACATTAAGCGCAACTGTTGGAGATTTAAACAATGATTCATTTCCTGATATATATATATCAAATGATTTTAGTTCACCAGATTTTATGTATATGAATAATGGTGATGGAACTTTTACTGATGTGGTTAAAGAATCAACAAATCAAACATCTTTTTATGGTATGGGAGTTGATATTGCAGACTTTAACAATGATCAATATCTAGACTACATTCAAGTAGATATGGATGCTAAAGATAACAGAAGATCTAAGGCTAATATGGCTAGTATGAATCCAGATCTATTTTGGAGTACGGTTAATTATGGATTTCATTATCAGTATATGCATAATACACTTCAGTTAAATAGACGTATTGAGGGTGATAAACCTTTTTTTAGTAATATTTCTAGACTTTCTGGTATATCATCTACAGATTGGAGTTGGGGACCTCTTCTTGCTGATTTCGATAATGATGGTTGGAAAGATTTATTTATTTCAAATGGAACTAGAAGAGAGATAAATAATAAAGATTTCTTCAACGAAATTAATTTAAGACCTATGTCTAATGATAGTCTTTTGTACTACACAAATCAAATACCTTCGGAGGCTATATCAAATTTTGCATTTAAAAATAATAAGGATCTTACTTTTTCTGATGTATCAGTTGATTGGGGCTTAGATGACAAAAACTTTTCTAATGGTGCAACTTATGCTGATCTGGATAATGATGGTGATTTAGAGATCATTGTAAATAACGTTGACCAAGAGGCTCAAATCTATAAAAACAATTCTAATAATAATTTTGTAAGAGTTAAACTTAAGGGAGATGGGGGTAATACATTTGGAATTGATAGTAGGGTATATATAGAGACTGAAAATTCTACTCAGATGCAAGAACTTACAATGTCAAGAGGATTTCAATCCTCTGTTTCTCCATATCTTAATTTTGGACTAGGCAATGATGAGTTAATAAAATCAATAAAGGTTGTTTGGTCAAATGGTAATTCAGAAGAACTAAAAGATCTTAAGATAAATTCTACAATTGAATTTGATATATTAAACTCAAAACCTCAAATTAAATCAGATACTGGTAAATCAAACCTATATTTTGAAAATGTTGAGGTTGTTAAGCATAAACATGATGAAAATGAGTATAATGATTACATAAAAGAGGTTCTACTTCCTCATGAAAATTCAAGATTAGGTCCAGGTATAGCAATTGGTGATATTAATGGAGATAAAATAGAGGACTTTGTTATTGGGGGGGCAAAAGATCAACCAACTGCATTTTATATACAGAAATCAGATGGATCATTCTACAGTAAAAGTTTTTCATTTTCTAAAGAACATGCTAAATATGAGGATATGGATATTATTCTTGAAGATTTTGATAATGACGGAGATAATGATCTTTATATAGTTTCAGGTGGAAATGAATTTGAACCAAACACTCCCATATTAAAAGATAGATTATACATTAATAACGGGAAAGGCTCATTTAATTATAATAATAGTTCGTTGCCTGATAATTTTTCTAGTGGAATGAGGGTTTCATCTGCAGATTTCGATAAAGATGGAGATATAGACTTATTTGTTGGTGGAAGAGTAGTTCCGGGTAGTTATCCGCTTCCAGCTGAAAGTTTTTTGCTTGAAAACATCTCAGATGCTAATGAAATAAAATTTAAAAATACGGATGAATCTATTTTTTCTTTTAAAGAAATAGGTTTAGTTACATCATCAGTTTGGACTGACTATAACAATGATGGATGGGAAGATTTAGTAGTTGTTGGGGAATGGACTCCAATCAAATTTTATAAGAATATTGAAGGAAAATTTTCTGAGGATACCTCTCTTATTGATATAGATTCTACTAGGGGTTGGTGGTATGATGTAATTTCTGAAGATTTTGATAACGATGGGGATATGGATTTAGTAATTGGAAATCTTGGAAATAATTATAAATATCAAGCTTCAGGTGATGAGACATTTGATATTTTTTATAATGATTTTGATAAGAATAACAGTGGAGATATAGTCCTTAGTTATTATAGTGATGGAGAGCAATATCCTCTTAGAGGAAGACAATGTTCATCTGATCAGATACCTGCTATTAAAACAAAATTTCAGGATTATGATGCTTTCTCAATTGCTACTTTAGAAGATGTGTATACTGAACCTGATTTAGAAAATTCTCTTCATTATTTCACTAAAACATTTTCATCTGTTTATTTAGAGAATACTGGTAACTCATTTGTTATGAATAAGTTACCTGTTTTAGCTCAACTCTCTTCAATTAATAAAATTCTATCAAGTGATATTGATAAAGATGGTTATAAAGATATTATAGTCTCTGGTAATATGTATAATTCTGAAGTCGAGACTCCTAGAAATGATGGAAGTGTCGGTGTTTATTTAAAATTTACTCCTGATTCAGGCTTTGAGGCAGTATCTACTCAAAAAAGTGGACTATTTATTAATGGTGATGTTAAAGATATGGAGTTCATTACCTTAAATAATACTGACTATATTATTTCAGCTAAGAATGATGATCTAATAGAATTTACTAAAATAAAATAACTAAATGTTTCATAGATTCCTTTTCTTTATAGCTTCTCTTTTTGTTCTTTCATGTAGTACACATTCTAAAGAAATAGAAGTAGTATATGAGATTAAGAAAATGAATGATTGGAACTTTGATGTTAGTCTCTCTATTTTAAATTCAACTAATTTTGATTTTGATTCTGTTTGGTCATTTCACTGGAATCAACAGAGTTCAATAGTAAATAATGAATCTATCCCTGAAAATATTAAATATGAATATGTTGCTGGTCAATCATACAACATCTTATCATTTGGTAAAAATTATGATTTAAAATCAAATGAATCTATTAGTATAGACTTCAATCAATCAGGAATAGTCAAGAGAATATCAGATCTTCCAGTTGGTGGTTTTATAGTCTCAAATAATGAAATAATTGATGTAAAGTTTACTTACAATTGGAAAAATGCAGATGGAATTGAAAAACTTGATGCTCCCACTTCTAAAGATCGCTATGACTTATATGCTCCAGGTAATGTTCTTGATAAATCTGAACTTGAAATAATTATTCCTACCCCGAGTGAAATAACATTATTAGATGGAGAATCTTCTCTCAAATCTGAATATAAAGTTTTTGTTGATGAATCCTTAAATCTTGACATTAATACAGTAAAGTCTCTTTTTGCGGAAAATTTTAATGTAGATATAATAAATTCTACAGATTATGATATTTCAGTTCAATACATAGATAATTTACTAGAAGAATCATATAAATTGTCTATAGATGAAAATAAAATTTTAATAGAAGCATCAGATAGAGCAGGAGCACTTTATGGATTACAGTCCTTAAAACAACTTTTTCTTGCTTCTAGTCTTGAGAGTAATATGCTTAAACACATGAATATTAGTGACTCTCCTAGATTTTCATATAGAGGTATGTTACTGGATATATCAAGAAATTTTTATGGTCCAGATAAGATTAAACAAATTTTAGATTATTTATCTTTTTTTAAAATAAATCATTTAGATTTTAGGTTAACTGATGACGAAGGGTGGAGGTTGGAAATTCCTGGTTTAGAGGAACTGACTGAGGTAGGTTCAAAAAGAGCTTATACTAAGGATGAATTTGAGAGTTTGATACCTATGTATGGTTCAGGTCCAGATGTAAATTCTACTGGGTCTGGTTATCTCTCTAGAGTTGACTTTATTGAAATACTTCAATATGCTGATCACAGAAATATTAAAATAATACCTCAGATAAGTTATCCATCTCATATGAGATCAGCAATTATTTCAATGGATGTTAGATATCAAAAATATATGGAGCTAGGTAATCAAGAAGAAGCTGAAAAATATTTATTATCTGATCCAGATGATGAAAGTGAGTATTACTCAGCGCAGGGGTTTGATGATAATATAGCATGTATATGCAGGGAAAGTGCTTTTACTTTTTATGAAAAAGTAATTGATGAAATATACCTCATGTATAAGGAAGCAGGAATTGAATTAAACAAGTTTGGTGTTGCCGCTGATGAACTTCCATACGGTGCATGGCAAAAATCACCAATCTGTGATCAGTTCATGGAAGAGAACTCAATAGCAGGTGATTATAACGCTCTTTATGAAATAATGCAGAGAAGAGTTTATGATAAACTTTCATCATATAATGCAACTATGACTGGTTGGGATGATATCTTATTAAAATTAACAGAGAAGAATCAGTCTGAAACTAAAATAAAAGACTTTTTTAAGGGAGATGACATCTTATTATTTGTTTGGAAAAACGATTGGGGTCAGGGAAGACAAGATATGATATATAAATATGCAAACCTTGGATATAAAACCGTAATGAGTAATTCAAGTGCCTTTTATTTTGATATGGTAGACGATAAAGATCTAGATAATGTTGGACTTTCATGGAGTGGATATGCAGATTACAAGGATATGTGGACAGTGGATGTTTTCGATATTTTTAATGATTCATATGGAGTTGAAAAAAATAATATTTCAAAAGAATACATTGAATCCTCTGAAAAGTTAAATCCTAGTAATAGAGATAATATAATCGGTATCCAATCTCAAATTTGGAGTGAGACTATTAGGAATGAGGATATTCTTGATTATATGTTTATGCCAAATATCATAGTTTTTTCTCAAAAAGCATGGTCTCAGGATCATGACTGGATGAAAATTTCAGATAAAACTAAGAGAGAATTTACTTTAGAATATGAGTGGAATAAATTTACAAACACAATAGGTCAGAGAGTTCTCCCAATTATTGATAATATTTATGGTGGATTAAGTTATGATCTCCCAAAACCAGGTGGTATTATCAAAAATGACTCTCTCTATGCTAATTCTGTCTTTCCAGGATTAAATATTAAGTATACACTTGATGGTTCTTTACCTGATATTGAAAGCATGAATTATAATAATCCTGTAAAACTAAATAAAGATGATGTTGTAAATCTTAGATTATTTGATGATAAGGGTAGGGGCGGTTACCCAATTCAAGTTGATAAGTAAATTTAGATTCATCAATTATTTTTTTTAACTTTTGAACTATGAAAGATAGACTCCTATCAATAGATGTTTTAAGAGGAATGACTTTAATCTTTATGATAATTGTCAATCAACCTGGGTCATGGGATAATGTCTTTGCACCTTTACTTCATGCAGATTGGAATGGATTAACCCCGACAGACTATATATTCCCTAACTTTCTTTTTATTGTTGGTGTTTCAATTGTTCTCTCACTAAATAATAAAAAAGGATTAGATAGAAACAAAACAATCAGAAAAATTATATGGAGAGCTTTTAAAATCTATTTAGTTGGTTTGTTTTTATGGATATTCCCATCTTTTGACTTTGATAATATAAGGTGGACTGGAGTTCTTCAAAGAATTTCATTTGTTTTTCTTTTCTGTGGAATGATATATATGTTTATAGATAAAAAATATTTTATGTATTTGTCTGTTATAACATTAATTCTTTATTGGTTTATTATGTTGTATTTGCCAATACCCGGAATAGGTCAACCGGATTTAAGTGTACCTGAATTAAATATGGCACATTACATTGATAAAAATTATTTACCAGGTGTAATGTGGCAAGGAACCTGGGATCCGGAAGGTATACTTACTACCATTCCATCAATAATTACTGGAGTTTTTGGCCTAATTGCAGGTGCAATACTAATAAGCAATTCAGATATTAAAAATAAATTGCTCAATCTATTTTATATCGGTTTGATTCTTGTATTTGTTGGTGACTTTTTTAGTTGGTCTTTTCCAGTGAATAAGAATCTATGGAGTACATCATACACCTTTTTAATGGGTGGAATGTCTTTTATGTTAACAGCAGCATTTACATACTTAATTGATGTTAATGGCTATAAAAATTTTAAAATGTCTCAGGTTTTTGGTACAAATTCAATTTTCACATACGTACTAGCTGGTATTCTTGGATCAATATTTTATAGTGACTATATAATTGGAATTAAGCTAAACTCAATTTTTGTTAACACACTTGTCGATACAGGTGTCTATCCAAAAGTTGCCTCATTACTTTATGCTATAATGTATGTAATTATAATTTATATACCTGCTTACTATCTATTTAAGAAAAAGATTTTTATAAAACTTTAATAATTACACTCATCAAATTCTAATAACTCATCTAAATATGATTTATCAGTTTTATAGAAATAGATTGTGCCTCCCCCTGTTGATTTAGTCTTTTCAATGACACTATCGTTAACTATATTATAAAACCAGTTAGAGCCATTGAAATCTTCTGATAAATTAAGTTTAGTCTGATATTTAAATTCCGCATTTACTATAAAATTATTTTCATATGTATAACAATCGTATCCCGAAATGTATACTTCTAAATAAGCTCCATCTTTATCATCATTAAAAGTCCATATAGATTGATTATTATTATTCGTCCAATAAGTACCGTCAAGACATTCCAGGAAGTTTGAACACTCACCTGAATCATTACTGGAACAATTAATTGTTATAATGGATAAAAGAATTAACAGTATAGAAGTATAATTAATTTTTTTCATATTTAATTTATATAAGGAACTTGTTCAAGCGCTAAATTAATCTTTGTTTCAGGTCTTTGACATGTTTTATTTTGACAGACATAAATATATGTCTCGTCTTCAAAATATCTATCAATAAAGAGAGGTATTTCACTCTCTATTTTAGACTGAACTACAATTGTATTTGGAGTAAAATAATTAGTTATGTCATCCGTAATTGACTTAGCATTGGGACCAATAACAGCAATTTCAAAAAATGGCTCAACTCTATTTAGAATATTATTTGCCCAAACAGAATATGAGTTTATGTTACCATCAATAATATCTTGAACTGAAGAAACCATCTTATCTGACAAATTAAGATACTCATCATCAAATATTATATGTCCTATATTAAATAACTGCTCAGCAATTATAGAATTTGGTGATGGAATTACGCCGTCATCTAAAGAAATCACTTTTGTAAATAATTCATTGTTATTACTATATCTTAATAAGTCTGATTGATCATCATCAAAAAGCTCTAAAGCACTATCAGTAATGTTTTTTGAAAAATTAAAATATGACTCGTCTCCTGTAGCTTGGAACAACCTCATTGAAGCTTTAGAGAGGTATGCGTAATCTTCTAGAACACCTTCTTGAAATTGATTTTCTTTATAAGTATGAATAAGTTTATTTTTTCTAAATGAATTATCTTTTAACTCTTCAAACATTGATTTTGCTTGAACTAGATAATCATTATTCTGAAGAGCTTCAAAGGCATCAATTAAACCGACAATAGCTAGTGAATTCCATGAAACTATTATCTTATCATCTATTCTAGGTTTCGTTCTTTTTTCTTTTAATTTAATAATATTAGATTCCCAAATTTGTATTAAATCATTCAATTCATTATCAGCTTTTTTTGGTAAGAGCAAGAATCTATCATTCTCCCATGGTTTTTTTATGTCAATATTATAGTAGCTTGTAAAAACACTAAAATCTGTATTTTTTGAAATTATTTCTAACTCATCTTTTGTAAATGAGTAATACTTTCCTTCTTCTCCATCTGTATCTGCATCCATAGCTGCATAATATAGGTCATTATTTGAGGACATTTTTAAATTTAGAAATGCAATGGTCTTATCAACTATATCTTTATATAATGGATCTCCATAAACCTTATAAGCCATGGAGAAAAGACTAATCATTTGTGCTTGATCATATAGCATTTTCTCAAAGTGAGGTATTTTCCACTCATTATCTACAGTATACCTGTAAAATCCTCCTTCTATGAAATCATTTAAACCACTAGAAGCAATTATATCAAGTGTGTTTTTAACATGACTTAAAACTTTTTTGTCATTATATACTATACCATAGTTTAAAAGAAAAAGATATTTTGATGGAGAAACAAATTTTTGTTGTGCTAGATCTCCTCCAAAATCAGTATCCCACTTTTTCATCCATTCTTCAATATTATTTTTAAGAAAATCAGTGCTAAATTCACTTAGTTTTTCTTGCTTTTGGATCGTATTAACATCTGTAACACCATTCTTTACATTTTCCGCAATTTCTTTAAGACCATCATAGTTATCCTTTTTAAGCCTTATTATTCTTTTGAGGATGTCATCCCATTGAGATGTTGAATGATATGTCCCTGCATATATTGGACTGCCATCAGGAAGAGTTATTACATTTAATGGCCAACCACCCATTCCAGTCATTAATTGGGAAGCAATCATGTATGCTTGGTCTACATCGGGATTTTCTTCTCTATCAACTTTAATATTTATGAAATTATCATTCATAACCTTTGCTATAGAATCATTGGTAAAAGTTTCTTCTTCCATAACATGACACCAATGACAGCTTGAATACCCTATACTTATAACAAGAAGTTTATCTAATTCCTGTGAAACATCAAATATTGAGTTAGACCATCTTTGCCAGTTTATGGGATTCTCAGAGTGTTGCTTTAAATAAAGACTAGTTTCTTTATTAAGTTGATTTTTATTAATACTATTTATGTTCACTTCTGAATTACATGAGAATGTTAGAGATAAAATTAAGATATAAAAATTAACCTTTGGAAAGTTCCAGATTTTGAAATTCATATTTTTTTTAATTCTAGATATAAAATTCATAATAAATCACAAGTTTTTTTTCTGATTATACAAAAGTGAGAAAAAAATAGCAAACTAACTTAAAGTTGGTGATTGTGTTGAGTAAATTTAATTCAATAAACGAAACCAAGTTTATGTTAGCTACTCAAGTAGTATCTGATTTTTATTAAAACCTGCCTTTTACGGTTTTTTAGGCAGGTTTTTTTAATTACAATATTTATCTCCTATACTCACAGAATCATAAGTTTCTTTATCTACTTTACCAGTTCCGTAGGGATCAGGTACACCGGTAGATAAATTTTCATTACTACTTGATGGATTGTTAATTTGATTATTATCTAATAAAAAATAATAATCTCCATTAATAATTTCTTTTCCTTCAATAGTATAACACTTTTCTTTATCACAAGAAAATATAGAAAATGTGATTAATAACAAATAGATGTATTTCATTTTACTCGTAATGTTTCCATACAAAAGTAGAGCCATCAGCATTAACTGCTAAAACATCAAAGTTGGCTTTTTCATTAATAGTTTCCATACCTGGAACGTTTGACCCAGCCGGCATACCTGGAACAGTAATACCTTTAATATCAGGTCTTTCAGCTAAAAGTTTTGTAATTGCATCATAAGGAACATGTCCTTCAACAAAATATCCTTCAATAAAACCTGTGTGACACGATTGAAGTGTTACATCGATTCCAGCTTTAACTTTAGTAGAGTACATATCATTAGTTTTGATTGCCTCAACATTTAAGCCGTTTTGCTCCATATTAGCTACCCATCCTGAGCAACATCCACATGTTGGAGATTGATATACTACTAGTTTTTCTTTTGATTCTTGATTACAAGAAAGTACAAGAAGTGATAATGTTAGAATTATTTTTTTCATAAAGCAAATATCGTTATTTTTTATAAATGGAACTAAACCCTGAAACGTTAAAAAAAGCATATAATTATCTATCTAAAGATGATTGCTTAAACCACTTTATAATTAAATTTTCAGATGTAATTGATATTACAGAGAGATATAGTGTTAATTATGCTAAAGCATTAGCTGATCTTATAATAGAGCAACAAGTTAGCTTTAAGGCTGCCATAACAATTAAGAAACGATTTTCAGATCTAATTAGTAATCTATCAAATAATGAAATCTTAGAATTGAAATTAGAAAAGCTACAATCAGTAGGTATATCGTATAGAAAAGCAGAATATATTCGAAACGTTTACATGTATTTTCAAGAATCAAAATATGATTTTAACTCGTCATCGAATGAAGATGTGATATCCGAATTAATATCTATTAAAGGAATAGGTCTTTGGTCTGCTCAAATGTTTTTGATATTTGTTTTAATGAGAATTGATATTTTTTCTCCAGGAGACCTAGCTTTAATGAATAGTTTAAAAGTAAATTATAAAATCGATATTAAGAATAAAAAAACTGTAGAATCTCTAGTAAACAAATGGTCTCCATATAAAAGTGTAGCATCCTTACTTTTATGGAAATCAATTGAGGAAAAATATTATTATTCATAAAATCTTAATTTAGTATATGGGAAGAGTTAAAAATAAAATTTTAAATATATATTATGATTTAATGTCCTACCCACTATTTTCAATTTTTATTAGAATTATTCTTGTTTGTTCTGTTCTTGTTTTAATAGCATATTTTCTTTTTTATCTAATCATATTTGGAGTAATTATGATTCCAATATATTATATTTGGAAATACATTAATTCAAATTAAATTGAATAAGCTGTCAATCAAAGAAATAGAAACTAGTTTAAAAACTTTAGATGGTTGGAGTATTGATAATAATCAATTAAAAACTTCATATAATTTGAACTCATTTATGCAAGTTATGAGCTTTGCAAACTTAATATCTGATAAATCAGAACAAATTAATCATCATCCAAAAATAATTATTGATTATAAGAAAATTGAATTTAATCTTACAACACATGATGTTAGTGGTATATCAAACCTAGATTTTCAACTTGCAAATTTTATTAATGAAACCTACCTTGAACTCTTTACGCCAGAATCTTAAATATACTTATTTACTAGTCATTTTCTTTTTAATGATTGGATGTCAAGGACCTGAACCCTTAGATTTAAATAATCTTGAAAATGGAGTTATCACTTTTTATGATGATGCAGATGATGAAATTAACTTCCCGTCCATAAACATTAACACAATTGATAATCAAGAGATTGTCGATGATCCAAAAATTGATGCAGAGTTATATGTTTTAGAAGATGAAATTGAGACAAAATATAATGTTGGTATTGAGATACGAGGAAGTTCTTCGCAAATGTTTCCAAAAAAATCCTATGGATTTGAAACTAAAACTGAGGATTATTCTGATGATTTAGATGTAAGTATAGGTGGTTTTTCAGAAGAAGAGGATTGGATTTTATACGGACCATATTCAGATAAATCTCTTATAAGAAATAAATTAACATTTGACTTATCAAATGATATTGGATTTAAGGCTAGTAATACGAAATTTTATAATTTATTTATAAATGGTGATTTAAAGGGTCTGTATATTTTAATGGAAAAAATTAAAAGAGATTCAAATAGAGTTGATATATCTAAAAATAATTCAGAGTCAATAGATGCTGGATATATAATTAAAATTGATAAACCAACAGGAGAGGGAGAAACGTGTAGCACTTGTTATGATAATTCATTTTCTTTTAGATCTAACTTTGATACAAATGGAAATGAATCTAGTGATTCTGAAATTTATTTTATTTATGATTATCCAAAACCTAAAAATATCACGGACGATCAAAAGCAATTCATTTACTCTATAATAAATGAATTTGAAACTATTTTAGCTTCAGATAATTTTGATGACCCAGTTGATGGATTTGAAAAAGTTATTGATGTTGATTCATTTATTGATTTTTTTATAATGAATGAAATAACAAAGAATCCAGATGGTTTTAGATTAAGTACATATATGAATAAAGACACGGGTGGTAAATTAAAAATGGGTCCTATATGGGATTTTAATTTAGCTTTTGGAAATGTTGATTATTGTGATGGAATGAATCCTGAAGGTTGGATATATAATTTTAATTCAATTTGCCCTTCTGATATATGGCAAGTGCCATTCTGGTGGAGAAGATTAATGGAGAGTCCTGATTTTAAAAATAAATTAAAAGATAGGTGGCAAACTTTAAGATTGAATAAATTAAGTGATTCATCTATTACCAATAGAATTGATTCTTATTTAGAATACTTAAACTCAAATAAAGTAATTAATCAAAATTTCTACAGGTGGACTATATTAGGTCAGTATGTGTGGCCAAATTATTTTGTTGGAGATACTCATGAGTCCGAAATAAGTTTTTTAAAAAATTGGATAAATCAAAGATTAAACTGGATGGATGGGCAAATAAATAATTTTTAAGCTACTCTTTTACCTACACTTGCCTCTAGGATTTCAAACCAATCAATTGTTTCTAAATTGATTTTTAATGACTCTGAAGAGTTTTTTATTCTCTGACCTTTAGTTGTTCCGATTACAGGATAAATATTAGATGGATGCTTTAAAATCCATGCCAGAAGTAGTTGATCATCACTACAATTATATTTTTTTGTAAACAAGTCAAAAACCTTTTTAATTTTTGGATTATTGTTTTTGTAATAATCTCCTAGTGGACTGTATGCCATTGGATTTATATTGTTTGCTTGCATGTATTCAAGGGTTCCATCATACATATAATCTAATTGAGTTAATGAAAAATTAATTTGATTATATGATATTTTTAAATCTTTTAGCATATCCATTTGTAATACAGTGAAATTAGAAACTCCAAAGCTTTTTATTTTACCTGAATGTATTAAAGTGTTAATTGTATCACTAAGTTCATTTATATCCATCAAAGGACTTGGTCTGTGAAGAAGAAGAGTGTCTAAATAATCAGTTTTTAAATATTTTAATGAATTTATTACTGATTGATTTATGTGCTTAGCAGAGTAGTCATAGTGTTTAACTTTTACAGGTAGTTTATCTGACGGATACATGATACCACATTTAGATATAAAGAAAACATCTTCTCTTTTTATACCGGTCTTTAAAAATGCTTCTCCAAAACTTTCTTCAGTCGAATAACCACCATATATATCAGCATGATCAAATGAGTTTATACCACTGTTAAATGCATCCTTTATTAGTTCACTCATCTTTTCTGAAGAGTGATTAACCCCCCAAGAGCCCCAGTTCATAGTACCCGATATAATCCTAGATAAATTCAAGATTGGTAGGGTATTGATGAATGATGAAGGTTGATCTTTATTAGGCCATTTACTTTTTTATATCCAAAAGAGAACTCAACTTTAATTTTGGTATTATCATTTTCAAATGTATAGTTTCCCATGGCTAGAGCATGTTCTTCTCCCAGAATAATATCTGAGTTTTCAAAAGTAATTTTGGACCAATTGGATAATGCAAAACCGTTGTCTTCATTACATTTCCTGTCATCACCTGCTATAAAATATGATATAGCAGAATTTTTATCATTTCTAAATTGAATATCCTTAGCTTTCGTTGGCTTGAAGAGTACTTGATCATCAAAATTATATAATCTGTCTAAGAAATCACTTACAAATATTTTAAGTGATTCTCTGTTATTAGCTATTTGTCCCATTCTGATTATTCCCTCTGACCATGAATTTTGGACTTTAATGATATCTTGTTCTGTCATATTGTTAAATATATAAAATGTTAGATTACTGTTCAATTGAATCTGCAGAAAAACTAGTTATGTCATTTCCATCAGAAGAGTAAGAGATTTGAATTGGATTACAACAAACTTCACAATCTTCTATATATGAGTCTGTATATACTGATTTATCAAATATCATAGATATTTCTTCCCAACAATATGGGCATTGAAAGAAAAATTCCTCTGTCATGAAAAGAAGCTCATTAAAATGCTAAAAATTAACATTATTATTAATAAGATTAAAAAGGGTCTAAAAAATTTCAAAGGCAAATATTGATTATTAAATTATTAATAAGAAGGCCATTATTATCATCAAAGCATTTTCAATAAAAGTTGCTTCAGTCATAGGGAGGTTGAGGGTAGTTCCTAGACATGCACAGCTTATTGACTTTTTATTCAAAAGTGTTTGAGTTACACCTAAAGTTGTAATACCAAGTACTATAATTGTTAATATTATTGCAAGCTCAACTTTAATCCTTGTTAAAAACATTATACCTAATAATATTTCAATAAAGGGATATATAATTCCATATAATGGCACTTTTTTTGCAAGCGGATCATACATTCTAAACGAGATTGAAAATCCCTTGATATCCAGAATTTTAAAAAAGCTAAAAATAATATAGAATAGTCCCATAAAATCAAGCATTACATTAGTTAAATTCCAATTTTTGAAATTTAACAACAAACTTGTAATAGATATATACGCAAGAATTATAAATAAAGGCTTAAGTTCTTTAAGCTTATTCGATTTTATTATCTCATTGTCTTGACTATTTCCTATACTTGTTATATTGTATTTAGGTGGTAAAGAATTTGATATTAATGAAAAGCTAATAGGTTTCTTGGATTGAATTACTGCTTCACCTTTATTTAAATCAACTTGAACATCATCAACTCCATCTAATGAACTTAATTTATCTTCTACAGATGATTTACACCCATTACATGTCATTCCAGATATTTTGAATATACTTTTCATATTATAAAATTACCTAAATTTATAATTATATGTCTAGAACAAAATCAATTCTGCTAATTCTTTCTCTATTCTTTCTAGAGTCTTTTAGTGTCTATGATTTCCCCTTCACTATTAATGAAAGAAATGAGTCAATTCAATTATTTAACGGAATTGACTTGTCAGGATGGATAATTCATGGAACTGAGAAGTGGTATGCTGAGGATGGTGAGCTAGTTTGTGAAAATGGACCAGATAATCAATACGGTTATTTATCTACTTCTGAATATTTTGATGATTTTATATTAACACTTGAATTTAAACAAGAGTCTAATGGAAATAGTGGAGTTTTCTTTAGATCAACTCTTGAAGGTGTAATAATTAGTGGTTGGCAAGTGGAAATTGCACCTCCTGGCCTTGCAACAGCAGGAATATATGAATCTTACGGAAGAGGGTGGCTTATAAAACCTAATCCAAAAGATGAGAATTTAAATATTGGGGATTGGAATTCAATGAAAATAATGGTTGATGGTGATATAGTAAAAACTTGGTTAAATGGTGTCGAGATGATAAGTCTTGAAGATAAATTAATAGGAAAAGGAAAGGGTTCTATTGCTCTTCAGATTCATGAAGGAGATAATGTGAAGGTAAGATGGCGAAATATTGAATTAGAAAAACTATAAAGAAGTTTTTAAATTGTACTTATGAGAAACTTAATACTGCTTATTCTCACTCTGTTTTTTCTAAATTCTTGTAGTGTTCATACTTTTACATATGGTGATGGTCCAAAACAAGGATTTACTAAAGTTTTAAAGCAACAAAATTTTTTAGGTGGATTAATTTCAGAAAAAACTCCTGCTTTAGATGAGTTAAATGATGAAAAAGATTATAAATTGGTTATTAAGCATTCAATATTAGACACTTTTTTTTCGATATTATCATTTGGCTTATACACTCCTACTACAATTATAATATACAAATAATAAATAATTGATATATAATTTGTTACGACTTAAACTTCAACTATTGAATTAGATGAAATTTTATTTAAATTTGAGAAATTAAAATCAATTTTACCTACATAAACACCATTAGATCCAACTTGATTTATTATAACATCCTCATTTTTGGAATTTTTAATAATCTCTGGTTCTTTTAATAATGTATGAGTATGTCCACCGATTATTAAATCAATGTCAGATGTTAATTTTCCAAGTTTTAAATCACTAATCTTATCATTTTGATAAGTATGTCCTAGATGTGAGATACAAATAATCAAATCACATTTTTTTTCTTTAAGTTTCCTTGTCATTTCTTTGGCTATTTCAACAGGATCATAATATTTTGTCTCTCTATAAAGTGAAGAATTAACAAGACCATTTAGTTCAATTCCTAAACCAAATACACCAATTTTAATTCCTTGTCTGTTGTAAATCTTGTATTTGCTTACAAGGCCTTCTAGTTCAGTATTGTCAAAATTGTAATTAGATGAAATAAATTGAAAATCATTATTTAATATATTTTTTTTAAGAGAATTAAGGCCAGCATCAAACTCATGATTACCAATTGTAGCAGCGTTATAGCCCATTTTTTTCATCAATTTAAGCTCTAGATCACCTTTAAAAAAATTAAAGTATGGTGTGCCTTGAAAAATATCACCTGCATCAAAAATTAAAGTATTTGGGTTAATTTTTATTAAACCCTTAAAAATATTTGCTCTTCTTGCAAACCCTCCTCTATTTGGATATTCATTATGATTTAAAGGAAATGGTTCTATCTGACTATGAACATCATTAGTATGAAGAATAGTCAATTTAATATCATTATCCAACAGGTTACATGAAGTTAATCCCATCACTGATAGTGAAGCAAAACTAGAATTATATATAAATTTTCTTCTATTCATCTTTTAAGAATCTATTATCAACTTTTGATGTCAACTTCAAATTAGTCTTTGTATAATCAATAAAAGCATCTCTTAGAGAATAACCTAGTCTGAAGACTTGAATATGCTTGTTTAAAAAAAACATATTATCGCCGCCATTTAATAAATAATCATTGGTTGCTAAATAATATTTTTTAGAGGAATCAATTATTTTATTTTGAATTAAACTTTCGTCATTTCTAATAGATATTCCTGAAACTGGATGAGGATTTATCTCATTTTTTAAAAATGAAATTATTTCTTCAACAGTTTCTCCTGATATCTCTAGTATTACAATTTCATTTTCAAATGGAAGTATTTTATATATATCAGTTAGTTTTACTTCTCCCTTCAAAAGAGATGATCTAATTCCACCATGATTTTGAAGAACAAAGTCAATTTGTTTGTTTTCTTGTTCTTTAAATACTGAATCTGATTGAATAAATATAATATCAGCAACAAGATTACCTAAAGAAGAATTGAATTTTATATTGGTAAAATCTACCTTAGTATAGAGTTCATCAGAATAACCAATTACATTATCCAACTTATAGTCTATTGAATCTTTATAGATATTAATATGATTGTAAATATTAACTTCATCAGGACCAACAACTTCAATTCTCGAAAAAGAGGTATTATCAACTTCTAAACTATTGCAACTGATTAGAAATAATCCAAGATTAATAAATAAAAATATGTTAGAAACTTTATTCAAAAAATTTAATTATCATCAATTTTGACTTCAATTTTTACTTTATTTTCAGAATCATTTGAAGTCCAAACTGTATCTATCATAATACTCTTTATTTGAATATTATTAGGTTTATTTTTTTCAAATTTATCTAACTTTTTTGATGCGTCTTCAATAAACTCTAATATAATATTCTTTTCATCTGCCATTATTGGTAACTCACTAGCAAACTCTAATGTAATATTATCTTCATCTGTCATTTTCATTCCTTTTTCTTTATGATGCGCCATCATAATTGTTTTATAATTTGAATTTTTGATAGCTTCCGATAAATTCTTTGCAGACTCCTTGTCTAATTCAACATTAACAGATAGTGTTTCAGGAAACTTCACAGAGACACAAGAAACAGTAAGTAAACAAAAGCTTAAGAGTAAAATATTTTTCATTTTAATTTTTTTTCAAATGTAATAAATTTATAGTAGTTTGTAATACATAGTACCTGTTTAATTATCACATTCTTCATGAACCTTTGATATAAATGGTTTAAGATGAATATGTTCCTTAGGAATTAAGAAACTAGCTACTATTTCAATTAAACTAGCAACAAATGCAATACTAGCAGTTATATAGGCTTCTTCATAAATTGCACTTACAAATTCTATAAAATGAAAAATTGAATGAATTCGTAATCCAAATCTTACAATTTTGATAAGATTTTTTTTCATAATAGTTTAACTTTAAATGTTAGAAATGAAATTATATACAAAGTTTATAAAAAAAATATTTTTTTACAGTATTCTTTTTACAGGAATTGTGTTATCATCAATGATATTTGATAATCTAATTGATACGAAAGATGATAGTGGATATTTAATTGCAGTTGGAATTTGTTGTTTAACTTTTTTTATTTTAGAATATTTACTCCCTAAACTTAAAAATTAAGGTTGTTTAGATAATAAAATCAATACACCAGCTATCATAATTACAAATACTAAAAAACCAATAAAGAAAATTAAAGATTGCATATCTTAATTTACAAATAATTATTGGAAATTAAATTGATTTAATATTACATACTTTTATAACTATGAATGAAACAGAGTTTTTTCGAATAATATTTACAGCTATATTTATTGTATTAGCTCTTCGATTTCTTCTTAAAAAAAGAAGATGATTCTCCAGTGTCCTTTTAGTTTAATATAATTTGTAAATTAGATTTTAACTTTAAATCAAATAAAATGAAATCAAAAATTTTAATATTAGTAGCGTTATTCGTTACATCACTTAGTTTTTCTCAAAGAAATCCTAATAATACTTATATGACAACTTTTGTCTACAAAGCTAAAGATGGCATGGTAGAGAAATTTGAAAAAGCTGCCGATAAAAAAACAAAAATGTTTAATAAAGAAGAGGGTAGTATTATTCTTACTTATAAAGTTCTAACAGGCGAAAATGCTGGAGTATATGAACGATATTTAGTAGGTCAATCTAATAAAAGCTATGATCTTAATCGTTCTGATGAACTTCAATATTGGGAAAAAAATGTGTCTCCGTATGCTGATCCTATAGGTGGTCAACAAAGATGGATGTGGGAAGAATGGGCAACAATTGGTGATCAAGCACCACCTAAATATTTAACTAAAACTGTTATAAGATTTAAGCCTGGTATGAGAGATCATGTCTCTAGATTTATTTATAGAACAGGAAAGGTTCTTGAAAAAAGAAACCCAACTGCTTTTAGAAGAGTATTTAGTCCTGTATCTGGAGGAGATATGAATGTCCTTGTTGTATTTAGTGGTTTTGATGAGTATGGAAGAGAATGGTCTAACATGGATACAACTTGGGAAGAAGACTACAATGAAATGTTTGGTTGGGAACAACAATCAAATGACGAGAAGATGAGAGATAAAAGTTTAAGAGAGTGGAATGGAAGAGTAAGAACAACTCTAGAAAGACTAGACTTTTAATAAACAATTCATATAAAGAAAAAGGCTCCAAATTGGAGCCTTTTTTATTTGTAGTAAAGAAAGAGCTCAAAAGAGCTCTTTCACCAAACAAAATAATTAAAATAAACTATTCTGGAAGCACTACATTGTCAATTGCGTGAATTACTCCGTTTGAAGTATCTACATCAGCAATTACAACTTTTGCTTTATTACCTTTTGAATCAATAACATATACACTGCCATCCCATAATTTCAGAGTTAGACTGTTGCCTTGTAATGTTTCAACAGCAAATTCTCCACCGTTGTCGTTAATAGCTTTTACAACATCACCTGCCATAAATTTACCAGCTACTACGTGATACTTCAAAATAGATTGTAAAGTTCCTTTGTTTTCAGGTTTTAATAATGTACCTAAAGTACCTTCAGGTAGTTTGTTAAATCCATCGTTTGTTGGGGCAAAAACTGTAAACGGTCCTTCTGATGAAAGCGCATCTACTAGATCACCTGCTTGAACTGCAGCTACCAAAGTTGAAAAGTTATCATTTGAAACAGCTGTTTCAACAATATTCATTTCACTTGGATTAGATGAAAGTACAAGACTTAAAATCGAATATTTAAGAAAATTAATTAACATGATTTAATTGTTTTAAATTAAGTGGCAAAAATTCTCTTTTTAAATTAATAATGGAAAGATGTAAAACCATTTAACTTTTATTTAGTAAATGTTTTAACATAATTTTAAAATATCATAACTTGAATTAATGATAAACCTTAGGTTGATTATTTTATTAATGTTATTTTCTACAGTACTCTCATGTAGTAAAGATCCTACTAAAATAGTTAGTTCAATACCAGATGTTGAGTTTAATGAATTGGGAAGTGACGGTCCATATATATATGGTGAAACTTATTATGGAAGAAAGAGCTATATAACCTATTATCCCGGGAATGTGCCTATTATACTTTCCATTCCTCATGGTGGAGACATTTCACCATCTGAAATTTCAAATAGAACTTATGGTGTATCAGTTACAGATTCTAACACTATTGAACTTGGTATGGCAATCAGAAATTATTTTTTTACAAATTTTAACGTTAGACCTTACTTAGTAATAAATAATTTGAAGAGAACTAAACTTGATGCTAATAGAGATATTGTTGAAGCTGCCCAAGGTAATTTATATGCTGAACGTGCATTTAATGAATTTCATCATTATATTAATTCTGCTAGACAAGAAATCATTAATAATTTTAGCACAGGGTTTTTACTTGATATTCATGGGCATGGAGTAAATCCTGATGGGTTTTATGATATGAGAACATGGATAGGTTATTTACTAACTGGAGACGAATTAGATAATTCAGACAGTTTTATAGATCAGAATATATCAACTAATAATACAAGTATATATAGTTTAATAAACACTTCAAATGAATCTCTATCTAACTTAATTAGAGGTCCTTACAGTTTAGGTTCTTTATTTGAAAATAATCTTTACACTGCTTTACCTAGCATTTCTAGTCCCTCTCCTGAGGGTATGAGATATTTTAGTGGAGGATATAATACATTTCTATATGGGACTAATAGGAATTTTAATTTTAATGCTATTCAATTAGAATTTCCTTTTCCTGACATAAGAGATACTCCTCAATCTAGAAACACATTTTCATCTTCTTTCGTAAACATAATTAAAGAATATATACAAACTCATACAGGTATAGATATATTAACAGTTGATTAATTTTTTAACATATTCTTAAATTTATTTAATTGATTTAATCAATAATATTGTATTATGAATAAATTGAGATTTTTAGTGCTAATAATTTTTTTTAACTCATGTTCTAAATCAGATAGCGACACTGTTGTTTATTCTAATTCAAATCAATCTTTAATAGATAATAGTAACTCATCAGCAAATGATCCTGTTGCTTTAACAGAACTACCATCTGGTACTTTTGTTTTTTCTGTTTCAGCTCAAAATTCTACAAATTATAGAGTATCTGTAACTGATAGTAACGAAACACAGTTTGGTTTCGACCCTACACTAAAGGTAAATGCTGGTGATGATATTGTTTTTAATGTCAATTCACCTGGTCATCCTTTCTTTTTAAAAACTTCAACAGGAGTAGGTACAGATAACCAAATTTCTGATGTTACTAATAACGGTACTGATAATGGTTCAATTTCATGGACTGTACCATCAGGAAGTTCAGGAACTACATACTACTATGTTTGCTCTATACACAGTAATATGTTTGGTTCAATAATTGTTCTATAATTATATATATATCAAGTTTTATTTAGTTATTTGTATTAATGTTTGACTTTAAGGAAGTTTTTACCGCTAGTATGATACTTTTTGCTGTTATTGATATTATAGGAGCAACACCTATTGTTATATCTCTAAAAGAAAAAGTTGGTAAGATTGAATCTGAAAAGGCTACAATAGTAGCTATGTTAATAATGATTGGTTTTCTTTTTTTAGGTGAAGAAATATTAAACTTAATAGGTATAGACATAAATTCTTTTGCTGTTGCAGGGGCTATAGTTATATTTTTTATTGCATTAGAAATGGTCCTAGGTGTTACTATATTTCAGGGAGAAGAACCAGAAACTGCTTCTATAGTTCCAATAGCATTTCCAATAATTGCTGGTGCAGGAACCCTTACAACTCTTCTATCATTAAGAGCCGAGTATGCTCTTGCAAATGTTATTTTAGCTATTATTATTAATTCCTTATTTGTCTACATAATCCTCAAATCTTCAACTAAAATTGAGAGACTTCTCGGAAAAAATGGAATTGGAATTATAAGAAGAGTATTTGGTATTATTCTATTGTCAATATCTGTAAAACTTTTTTCAACTAATATTAGTCTAATAGTTTAGTTTAAATGAAATACTTTAAACTTTTTACAATATACTTTATGTCTATTGCATACACATATGTTGGTGTTAGACATTTTATAGATCCTGATTTCTTTCTTGCTATTATGCCTAATTATCTTTCTTTTCATCTTGAAATTGTATATCTATCAGGAGTAGCAGAGATTATATTTGGTGTATTACTTTTTTTTAAGAGGACTAGGTCTTTTGCTTCCTATGGAATAATAATATTGCTTATATGTGTATTTCCAGCTAATATTCATCTAGTTGAAAGCGAGTTATCACAATCTATTTTAGAAGCAACTAAAACTCAAACTATCATTAGACTTCCATTTCAAGCTCTTTTCATCTTACTTGCTTTCTGGCATTCTAAAAATAACTAACTTTTAAGTATGAAAAGTTTTTTTAAATGGCATGAGAAAATGGTTTGGAAACTATCAAAGGATTTTAATCTTAGTAAATACCAGGTTCTTATTTTAACTTGGCTTGAAGGAGTATTAATTGGTGTTATACTTTGTAAATTTGTTTTTTAGATATCAATTTGACCTTCAAACACTAATTTAGCAGGACCTGTAATACTTATATTGGTAAATAAATTATCCTTAGAAATAAATTCAACTTTTAAATCTCCACCTCTACATTTCATTGTAATATTATTGCTTTGAGATTTACCTAGGTAGTTCATGCATATAGCAGATGCAGTAGATCCTGTTCCACATGCAAGTGTCTCGTTTTCAACTCCTCTTTCGTATGTTCTGATTTTAAAACTTTCATTTGATATTTTTTCAATAAAATTAACATTTACACCTTCCTTTTTGTAATACTCATTATATCTAATAGAGCTACCCAATAAGTTTACATCTAATTCATCAGTATTATCTTTTTCAATAACTAGATGAGGTGATCCTGTATCTACCCATGTTCCATATTCATTTTCTATAATTTCAGAATTAATCTTCATTTCCATTTTCACTAGAGTATCATTAATTATTTCTGCATTATGTATACCATCAAATGCATCAAATTTAGTTTTCTTGCCGATAATTTTGTTGTTATATGCAAATGATATAGCACATCTTGACCCGTTACCACATAGAGAACCAAGATTTCCATCAGAAGTGTAATGGAAAATTTCAAAGTCAGTTAACTTAGACTCTTTTATTAATATAAGACCATCCCCACCTATACCAAAATTCCTGTTACAGAGCTTCTCAATTAATGATGGGTTATTATCTATATTGTTTTTTCTATCGTCAATTACAATGAAATCATTGCCAGCACCGTTATACTTACTAAATTTTATTTTCATAAGGGCGCAAAGGTAAAAAAATATGAAGTTTAAATACTATTTACCGTCTTGAATAGGATCAGAATCTGGCATTATCTTATTTAGTACAAAATAGACTGGACAGAATTTGGTAAAAGGACTTATAATTTGAAGGAATCCTACACCAATTACTATCCATAAAAAACTAAAATTTCCTGTTAAATAACTTAATCCAACACCTGATAAATATAAAATACCAACTATTGCATCATGAGCTCTTACTTTTGAAATATTTTTTTCCATTTTTTTTAATTTAGGGTTAATCTAAATTTATGAATAAAATTTTAATTCTTGTAAATAATATCTTGAATTTCTCCCCAAGTAACAAGTTTAATTCCTTCCTCAATTAGTAACTCTTTAATCTCATCTGAATTAAAGACATCAAAATCTAGTTGTCTCCATCTAGCCCCATATTCTGGGTGATCTATTGTAACTCCTTTTAGCTCCTCATTATCATATCCTAAGTGTAATAGAAATACGTTTAGCCCTGGTTGTAAAGATTTAATTTTGTTTGAATATAATTCATACCAATCTTCATATTTATATATATCATTAACTATCAAAGTATTAGCGATATCTTTACCTGCTGCATTTTCTATAAAAGCTCTATCGGCTCCAGGATAAAGCATATATATATCGTTAACAGGAACGATATATTCAGGAATAGGGAAGTTCTCATCAAACAAGTTTAAGACTCTAGATTTTGTAGCCATGGATACTAATTTATTTTTGTGACCAACTTCTATGTAAACTCTCCATATATCTTTATTTACTGCTACTGCTCCCATATGTGAATCAATATGTGAAGGATTTATTCCTAGAGATCTTGCATAATCAATTTGAGCTTGAAGTTCTTTTCTAACCTCTTCAGGATTGGCATTTATGTTGACATCACTTGTGTTATCATAAAACACATTATATTCATTTAACAAAGATGGGATTTCATTAGATGACGAAACGCCTCTCCACTTATAATTTTTCCACTCTGCAGTTAAGGTTAAATGTAATCCTATATCATAGTTTGGATTTTCTTTAAGAAATTCAGCAACCTCTTTAATCCATGGAGATGGAATCATTGCGGATCCAGAGTTAATGGCGTTGTTTTTATAGCCATCAAATGAAGCAATATTAATCGAGTGTGCAATACCAATATCATCACCATGTATGATTAAGAGTTTAGCATCTTTATGATAGCCTAGTTTTTCAGCTATATTTTCTATTTGAGAATTACTATTTATTGAAAATATTAATGAAATAATTAAAATAAAATGTTTCATGCAGAATTAATTTTAATATAATATAAGTATATTTTGAGTTAAATTAAACCAGATGAGAATATTAATAACTCTTTTTAGTATAGTGCTTTTTAGTTCATGTCAATCTGAATATGAAGAAAATAATATTGCAATTGTAATTCATGGAGGGGCAGGTACAATTCTTAAAGAAAATATGACTCCTGAATTAGAATCAGCTTATCTACAAAAGCTAGAAGAGGCAGTTAAAACAGGTTATCAAATATTGCAAGAAGGTGGAACAAGTCAAAAAGCTGTTGAAGAAACTATAAAAATAATGGAGAATTCTCCTTTATTTAATGCTGGAGTAGGAGCAGTTTTAACTAATGATGAAACGGTTAGTTTAGATGCTTCATTCATGGAAGGTTCTAAATTGAATGCTGGAGCAATAGCTGGTTCAAAGTATATCAAAAATCCAATTTCTGCAGCAATTTCAGTAATGGATGACTCTCCACATGTCCTGCTTTCATCTGAGGGTGCTGATGAGTTTGCAATTAAAATGGGATTAGACACTATGCCTAACTCATATTTTATTACTGAAAGAAGATTAAATTCAGTTAGAAGAGCAAAAAAGAATGATGAATTATCCTTTGTAGATCCCTTTATTAATGACTATAAATATGGAACTGTTGGTTGTGTTGCAATTGATAAAAATGGAAACATATCATCAGGAACTTCTACAGGAGGAACTACAAATAAAAAATGGGGTAGAATAGGGGATGCTCCAATTATTGGTGCTGGAACTTATGCTAATAATAATTGTTGTGGAATATCTGCAACAGGATGGGGAGAACATTTTATTAGAAATGTAGTTGCATATGATATCGCAGCTCAAATGATGTACAACGATCAAAGTATAACTGAAGCATCGAAACAATCATTAGAAAAAGTTATGAAAACCGGAGGTGACGGGGGGGTGATCGGTTTAGATAAAAACGGAAATGTATCTATGGAATTCAATACTGCTGGAATGTATAGGGCTTTTATAGGCAATGATGGAGAATTGACAGTAAAAATTTATTCTAATTAATCAATCGGTCTATAAACATTTCTTTCACTAAGATTTCTCAAAATTTTACTTTTTGAGAATAAAAGTGGAAAAAACTTGTCATTAGCCCAGTCTTCATATAGATTTTTATAAAACTTACTATTTGGATCTCCAGACTGACCTGGAGAATTTGTTGCAAAACTATTATCCCAATCTTTTGTATTTATAACCACTCTAAAGCTTCCTCCCGATCTTTGGTTTAATTCACTTGATGTGGAACCTGGAGTGAAACCATCTCCACCTCTTGGATAAGTATCTAATCCAATTATGTCTTTAATAGAGTCATTAACAACTTTTTCTAGTGGGTGGAATATTTTTACGTGTTTGTAGTTTTCTTGTCCATACACCCATTTACTGCTCTTTTCACCATACCTCTCAATTAGACTCTTAATTGTCAAATCAAAAGTTTTATTTAGAAATTCAGTCTTTTCTTGATCACTCATTTTTGAAATACCCTCAATAACTTTATATATCTGAACGCCTATATATTTTTGAACTGACTCCGGAACATACTTTTTCATAAACTCAAAATAAATCTGTGTTTGCCATTCAATATATATACCTCCCTCTATTGAATTCATATCAAGAATATTATCCCACTCAATAAGTTTTTTAAAGTACTCAAGGTTATTTGTAATATAATCTTTAGACATATCAATTATTTGCTTGGATGGAATTGAAAAATAGTCAATTTGAAGATTTATCATGTCTTCCATATTAAGTTTATCCTTACTCTCTAAAATACTATTAACTCTGTCACCTCTATATGGGTCAGCCCAGTCAAATCCAATAGCATCCCATCTGTCATAATCCTCTGGAGTTACATTTTGATTAGCAGTTGCTATATATCCTTTTTCTGGATTAAAAAGATTAGGTTTCTCAATTATATCTAGGTAGTCCTCCCATTCAAAATTACCATCTCCACTAACGGGCACAAGGCCGCTATGAGTTTTTCTAATAGGAGCAATTCCTACAGCCTGCCAACCTATATCTCCGTATTTGTCAGCCCAAACCATATTTTCTCCAGGAATATTAAAATAATTAGAAGCCTCTCTATATTCTTTCCAATTTTTTGCTTGATCCATTCTTAATGATGCTAAGTAAGGGGATCCTCCAACCTCAGACCAACCATTTTTTACAGCATATGCTTTTTTTCTTTTTTTATCTATAAATGTTACAGGTCCATGTACTGAATAGAATAATTCTACATTAACATCTTCTTTATCTTTTACGGTAATAGATTCATTTATTATTTCAAAGTTTCTCCACTCACCTTTATGCATGTACTGTAAATAGTTATTAGGATTTAAATCATAAACATATAGATCTTCAGCATCTGTCCTAAAAACAGTTAATCCCCATGCGCCAATTCCGTTATGTCCAATTGATATTCCAGGAATCTCAGGTTCACCTCCTCCAATCACATTCCATCCAGGTGCAACTAAATGGGCCATATATCTTAAAGATGGATTTGAAAGAGACCTATGAGGGTCATTTGCTAGTATAGGATATCCATTAAATGATTTATCTCCAGAAATTGCCCAATTATTACTCCCGATTGAATACTCATCATTAATATGAATATTTGGCTGAGTAAAAGCAATTTCATCTTCAGATTGATACTTATCTAAAATATATTTTTTCTTATAATCAATAGGTTCTCTATATGCATTATATAGTCTTAAGATGTCTTGTTTTAAGTCTTCATATGTTAGATCATTATCTAAGCTTAAATTCGGGTCTTTTGGATGAAACCACATAAGTTCTTTAACTTTCTCTTCACCAATTAGTGAAACAGCCCTACCTATATTTAGTTCCTGTTCAATATTACCTAAAAGTCCTTGATGGCGTGAAATTACATCTTCATTAGTCCATTTCTCAGGCTTTATATCTAATAATTTAAATTCAATTGGAAGTTGAGATGGAGTCTTGTTTATTTCTTCTATATATTTATTAATTCCAGAAACAAATGATGAAACAATTTCAAAACCATCTTCATGATAGTGATTAAGTTCATCTTCCATATTACCTCTAAACTTAAAAAGTCTGGTTCCTAAATCTCTATCTAGTTCTTCCTCTCCAAAGATTTCTGAAACAGTTCCAGTAGCTTGCCTTCTCCATATTTCAAATTGAAACAACCTATCTTTTGCAGCTAAATACCCTTGCATAAAAAACAAATCATCTTGATTATTAGCGTAAATATGATTTATACCAAAATTATCTCTAAGAACTTCAACTTCATCTGTTAGTCCTTCAATTTTAGCTGAGTTTGAACAAGAATAAAGAATTGCTACAAGGACTGTTATTATTATTTTTTTCATAATGATGTACTTAAAACTAATTTATTAAAAATATATCTCTTGAGCTAATCTAAATGTATTCGAATGAGCTTCAATAATATCCTTTAAAACAGCTGAGTATCCACCTCCCATTGAAACTTGAACAGGAATTGAATTCTTATAACAAGTGTCTAAAATAAATCTATCTCTTTCCTTACAGCCATTTAATGATAATGAAAGTCTACCTAGCTTGTCATTTTCTAATACATCAACACCGGATAAATAAAATATAAAATCTGGTTTAAATTCGTCTAATGCTCGAGGTATAGTTTCTTTTAATACTTTAAGATATTCATCATCATTTGTGTTGTCATTAAACTCAACATCTAAATCACTATTTTCTTTTCTAAAAGGATAGTTTTTTTTACCATGAAATGAAAGAGTATAAACGTTACTTTTATTGTTAAATAATGATGCAGTTCCATTTCCTTGATGAACATCAAGATCAATAATCATAATTTTATTAGCAAGACCTTTATTCAAAAGATAGTTTGCAGCTATTGCCTGATCATTTAACATGCAAAATGCTTCACCTCTATTATAGAATGCATGATGAGTTCCTCCAGCAATATTCATAGACACTCCATTTTTAATTGAATAGTGAACACCTCTAATAGT
>Ga0206677_10000700_pt1 | contig 31794 bp, 15 predicted proteins | sample M130m12015metaG_FD_155475 | JGI IMG/M metagenome (GOLD analysis project Ga0206677, IMG submission 155475) | Ammonia-oxidizing marine archaeal communities from Monterey Bay, California, United States - M1 30m 12015 | ecosystem: Environmental > Aquatic > Marine > Intertidal zone | place: USA...
AGGGGATGACATGGGAGGGTATCAAGCAAATGATTACTATGGGGCTGTTGCCATCAACGGCTCAGGTGATCGAGTAGCATTTTCTGAGGGAGATAGAGATAATAGGAGAATAAAAATATATCAGGAGACTGGTGGGTCTTGGTCCGCTCATGGGACTCAAACAAATGACGCTTCAATATATGGAGATGGATACAGTGGATCAGCCATTGATTTTAATGAACAAGGAAATATTATTGGTGTTGGTGCTGCCCGAAATACAGGCTCGGTTAAACGTTATGAATTTATCTCTGGTACTTGGACTCAAATTAGTAATCATGATTTTGATGATGAGTTTGGCGCTTCAGTAGCCTTATCTGCCTCAGGAAATATATATGCAGCATCTGAGCCATATTATGATGTTTCTGGACTTAGTAATTCTGCTGGAAGAATTTTAATTCTTGGAGGTGAACTGTCTGTTTCCGCATCGGGGACTGTGATTATGGACGCAGAAAACAACCGTTTTGTGGCAGGAACCAATGCCTATAATTCTACCAACAATCCAGGGGCAATCTTAGATAATGACAACAATAATATCAAAGATTTCCTTGAAGTTCCGGAAATATCTGTTAGCGGTATCGCTTCGATAACCTCTGTGGCGGTAAACTATCCTGTGACCATCGCACCCAACATTTCCACCGTAGGAACTGTAACTTTTCAATGGCAAAAAAGTGTACCATCCAATCCCTTCAACTATACCGATCTTTCGAATTCAGTACCCTATAGCAATGTAAATTCTTCCGTTTTATTAATTGATCCTGCATTGAGTACTATCGATGGAGAGAATTATCGATTGGTTGTTTATGGTGGTTGTAACAATGCCTATTCTGTGATCAGTTCCATTACAACAATCAACGTTTTGTCTGATTTCGATGAAGATGGTGATCCAGATGTGACTGATCCCGATGATGACAATGATGGACTAACAGATGTTTACGAAATAAGTGCACAATCCAGTACAACAACAGCTGTAATTTGTTTAGACCCATTTGATGTAGATAGTGATGATGATGGTGTAAATGATAACGTGGATGACTTCCCCTGTGATCCAGATAAAACCTCCGATGCCGATGGAGATGGTATTGATGATACCAATGATGACGATGACGATAACGATGGTGTAACGGATACTTTTGACGAATTCCCCTTAGACCCTGCTGAGCAATATGATAATGACGGAGACTCTATAGGAGACAATGCTGATTTAGATGATGACAACGACGGAATACTAGATACTGATGAGGGAGCGGTATTTAATACCTATGTTGTTGGTGGCGTTTCATATGTTGGACTTGGGTCAAGTCAAGATATTGATAATGATGGTATTGATAATCACTTTGACCTTGATTCTGATGGTGATGGTTGTTATGATGTAATTGAAGCTGGGTTTGAGGATCCGGACAACGATGGGATTATAGGAACAACAAATATTTCATTTTCACTTACTGGAAATAATTTGACCGGTGAAGCGCAAGCAGATCAATTTGGGTACTCCTCATCGGTCAATGGTGAAGGAAACGTAATAGCTGTAAGTGCTTACCAAAATGATGGAAATGGTTCAGATTCAGGTCATGTAAGATCCTATCAATTCCAATCAGGGACCTGGAACCAATTAGGACCAGATATTGATGGATTTTCAAGTGGAGAACTTTTCGGAAGTTCTCTTGATTTGGACAATGTTGGAAGTAGACTTATTGTGGGAGCACCCAAAAACAGTAATAACGGCCAATTCTCTGGAAGCGTTAAGATTTTTGACTATAATTCCAGTTCTTCCACATGGACTTTAATTGGAACGATTAATGGGCTCGCCGCAGGAGATGGTTTCGGATCGTCAGTGGCTATAAACTACTCGGGTGATACAGTAGTCATTGGTGCGTATCAGAACGATGGTGACGGATCTCAAAACGATATCGGTCAAGTAAGGGTGTTTAGAAAACAAGCTCAAAACTGGGTTCAATTGGGGCAAAGTATACAAGGTGAAGCCACTGGAGATTTATTTGGGAGGTCTGTCGATATAAATGATGCGGGAGACACTATCATTGTTGGTGCCAATCAAAATGATGGTGTGGCTGGAAATGCAGGACATGCAAGGGTATATAGATACAATGGAGCAACTTGGAACCAATTGGGTGGAGATCTCGAAGGGGATGCCGCAGGTGATTATTTTGGATGGGATGTTTCCATTGATGGAAATGGAGACATCGTCGCTGTTTCTTCACAAAACAACAGCAATCAATATACGGAGGGTGGACTCGTCAGGATCTACAGTTTTAATGGAATCCGATGGAATCAAATTGGAGCCGATTTGTATGGTGATAGTGACTATGCCTATTATGGATATTCAATTGATTTAAATCAAAATGGACGATATCTATCTATTGGGGGTTATGGGAAAGACTTCAATACAGGCTATGTTCAATCCTTCCAATATCAAAATGCTCAATGGACACAAGTGGCTCAGGATATTTTAGGGTCTCAGGCAGGAGAGCAATTAGGTTACTCACTCGATACAAGCAACTCAGGTAGTAAAATTGTTATCGGAGCCAACTTTAATAATGATTCATTCCCCATCGCAGGAAAAGCAGCTTTTTATGATTCGGGTGCTTTGCGAGTTTCAACTACTGGAAAAGTACTGGAAGATTCTGTTGGATCACTATTCATTGAGGGAGTAAATGCTTACAGCTCCCCACCGATAGACCGAAACAATAATGGAATTTATGACTTTTTGGAAGTAACCCAACCAAACTTTGAAGAACAACCCTCTTCGGTTTCTGCACTTGTGGGTGAAAATCGAAGCTTTACTAGTTCGGCAACCTTCTTTACTACCTTTGATTTGCAATGGCAAATCTCATTGAACTCAGGAGCAACTTGGAGTGACTTAAGTTCCTCTACAACTATTTTTGGTGTGAATTCTCCAACTCTAGAGATTTCAAATATTGAGATCGCCCAAGATCAAAACCTCTTTAGGGTAGCTGCTATTCCTTTCTGTGGAGATACGGTTTATTCCAATCAGGCGGTACTTACCGTCAATGCGACAAATACCTGTCCAACAATTGAAAATCCAATTCCAGACATTACCGTAGATGAGGATTCTGTTAGCTCTACTATTGATATAAGCTCAGTATTCGAAGATGTTGACGGTCAAGTGCTAACATATACAATTTCTAATACTAATACTTCCATACTATCGGCAACATTATCGGGTACAACTATAACCTATGAACCACGACCCAACCAAAATGGAACAGCCACAATAACTGTTTATGTAGATGATGGATATTCTCCTCCAATCCAAAACGGTCTGTCACTTTACTTAGATGCAGCGAATCCCAACTCCTATCCTGGTACCGGTAACACCTGGTATGATTTAAGTGGAAATGATAATGATTTTACTCTTTACGGAAGTCCTACCTATGATTCGAGTGTGAATGGCGGTGTTATAAATTTTGATGAGGTTGATGACAAGGCTGAAAGAGACAACCTAATTAATAGGAACCAATACACCAAATTGGCATTTTTCTTCCCAAGATCAGCAACTAAAAATATTATTGGAGGGGTAGGTGGTAATGGGCATACTCTGTGGATGAGAAACCGTAATAACGAAATCTTTGCTGGGCACGGAAATGTTTCATGGGAAACTATTAGCTATCAACCCAATGCGGGCAGCTCTATACTAAATAGTTGGCATTTTAGTGCTGTATCCTTTAGTAATGTAGATGGTTGGAAAATGTATTATAATGGCCAGCAAGTGTCTACTAGCGCAGATACCACAGAATTTGCAGGCTCATCTTCAGGTGTTAAAATAGGTTCTCATAACAATGGGGATTGGTTTGATGGTTATATCCCTGTAGTTTTATTATACGACCGCGTACTTACTGCAGATGAAATCCAAACCAACTATAACTATTTTGCCGAAAGATATGGTCTTACCAAGCTTGGAGATACGTGTAATACATTTGACACTTTTACTATTGATATCACTCCTTTAAATGACCTGCCTATTACGGTTAGTGATACTTTAACTGTTGATGAAGCAGCTACTGTTTCTATTACAGACTCTGGCTCTTCAACCCTAACAGGAAATGACACCGATGTTGATCGGGATTCATTAGAATCAATAATTGTTAGCCCACCAACTAATGGTTCAATAACCATAAATTCTGATGGTAGTTTTGAGTACATCCATGACGGAACTGAGACGACCACGGATACATTTACCTACAAATCCAATGACGGAACCGATGATGGAAATACGGTTTCGGTAACGATTCAAATTAACCCTATAAACGACCCACCCATTGGTGTTCAAGATTTTATCTTAGGTGTATTAGGCGGTACCGTAACACAAACCACTAATGGGAGTGATACTTTACTGGTTAATGATACGGATGCTGAAGGCGATTCATTGAATTTGGATACCACTCCAGTGGTTAGCCCATCCTATGGATCAATTAGTCTAAATGCAGATGGCACCTTCCAATATACACACAATGGGACAGCTACAGCCACAACTGATTTTTTCTCCTATCGTATTTTTGACGGAGAAGATTACAGCAATGCAACCTCGGTAACCATTTCGTTCAGTACTTTACCCGTAGGGAATGATGACCAAATCAATCTTATGGAAGGAGGTACCACAACACTCCTTGCTGGGGGAGGGAATAATGTTCTTATCAATGATACAGATGCCGATAACGATCCCTTAACAGCAGTATTGATATCCGACCCAACCTATGGTACTGTTACCTTAAATCCAGACGGTACCTTTGTTTACACTCATGACGGTTCAGAAAACCTTTCGGACCAATTTTTATATGCCCCAAATGATGGTTTTGCTAACGGACTAGATACTGCCGTTAATATTTCAATCACCGCAGTCAACGATGCACCCATTGGAGTGCCCGACACCCTTCAAGTGGACGAAGGAGGAACTACAACTTTGACTGCAGCAACAGCAACCTCCGTTCTATCAAACGACTCGGATGCTGAAGGGGATTCCTTAACAGCGTCTTTGGTCAGTGATGTAACAAACGGAACCCTTTCTTTGACCGCAAGTGGTAGTTTTACCTATGTTCACGACGGTTCCGAAACAACCTCCGACACTTTTGGATACCGAATCAGTGACGGTACTGTTTCTTCTACAATAGTGACTGTTAGTATAATCATTAACCCTGTGAGCGACCCACCTGTCACTGTAACTGACACCTTACTTGTTGATGAAGCAGGAACCGTCACATTAACCACAACGGGGTCATCCACGCTGCTAGATAATGACATTGATATCGAAGGAGACAGTCTGAACGCCATCCTTGTGACCAATCCCACCTATGGAACTCTTTCATTAAACGCCAATGGAACATTCCTCTATCAGCACGATGGATCCGAAACCGCCTCGGACACCTTTGCCTACAAGTCCAATGATGGAACTTCCGATGGAAATACCGTAACCGTAACCATTAATATTACCCCCACTAATGATGCACCGGTAGGAGTTGATGACACCCTTAACGTAGCCTTTGGCCGTACTGTTTCACAAACCACAACCACTAGTCCCTCGCTGCTTGATAACGATACTGATGTAGAATCAGACACCCTTTCAGCTACTTTGGTGAGTGCTCCATCCTTTGGAAGTCTTACCTTAAACACAGATGGAACTTTTGTCTATACCCATAGTGGTACGTCAACCTCCTCGACCGATTCCTTTACCTATCAGCCCAGCGACTACTCCAAAAATGGAAATATTACGACTGTACTTGTCAATGTCAATCTGCCACCAATAACGGTTACTGACACCATTAATGTAAATGAAGGCGAATCAACAAATGCCCTTTTTGGTGGAGGGGAAAATTTACTAGTTAATGACTCAGACCCAGAGGGTGACTATTCTTCTTTTTCGGCCTCCTTAGTTTCCTCACCCTCCTACGGAACCCTAACACTAAATTCCATCGGAACTTTCCTCTATCAGCATGATGGCTCTGAAACCACCTCTGACTCCTTTCAGTATCGTGCTTTTGACGGCTTCGTTTATGGAAATACGGTTACCATTACTATTAATGTCACTCCTGTAAATGATGCTCCTATAGCCAGCCCTTTTCAGATTGATGTCAACGAACTTGGAAGTGCATCTATCGGTTCTGATGGGAAAAATAATGTAAAACAATATGTAAGTGATGCTGAAGATGACGCCATTTCAGTAAGTGTAGGGGTCACTCCTACTTATGGGACAATAGTATTAAATGCAGATGGCACCTTTACCTATACAAATTCAAGTACTGGTATAGATCAAGATTTTTTCACTTACATCGCTAACGATGGCGAATTCGACACTAATATAGCTACTGTAACCATTACAATTGCCTCCACAAGAGATTTTGATGGAGATGGCATCTATGATCACATTGACCTTGATGATGATAATGATGGAATTTTAGACGCTTATGAAAATCCAAATATCCCAGCCAATGATTTGGACGGGGACGGCTTTATCAACAGTAAAGACTTGGATAGTGATGGAGATGGCTGTTATGATGTGGCAGAAGCTGGGCTTAGCGACGCAGATATGAATGGAATTTTAGGAGTTGGTAGCTTATCCGTTACCGCAACTGGAACGGGCATCTATGATTCTTTTGGCACCAATTTCATTGATGGTATAAATGCCTACTTATCCACCACCAACGAAAACGCTATACTTGATATTGATGCCAATTCCATCAAAGACTTTTTAGAAACGCCTACGGTAACAGTCAATAGCCACCCTCAATCAATAGAAGTTCCCGAAAATGGGACTGCCTCCTTTACCATTAACGTAACTTCTGCCGCCACCTCTATTACCTACCAATGGCAATATGCCAGTGCCTCCAACCCAACAACGTGGATTGACATTACCAACTCGGGCTCATATTCTGGAGCCACATCATCGAGAGTTCAAATTTCTCCAACAATTGCTTCGCTTTACAATAACAGATATAGAGTTATTTATAGCAATAGTTGTGGAGGAGTCTCCTTTGCATCCAATTCAGCGACTTTAACAATAAATCTCATTCCCATCACGGTTAGCGACTCAATTGATGTCAACGAAGGTGCAACAACAAGCAAAACCTCAGTAGGATCTTCAACGCTTCTTGATAATGACAGCGATGGTAACGGTGATCCTTTGATCGCATTATTAGTTAGTTCACCTACATATGGAAATCTCACCCTAAATACGAATGGTACCTTTAGCTATGTACATGATGGCTCCGAAACCACTTCGGATACCTTCTCCTATAAAATCAACGACGGGCTCCTCGACGGAAATACCGTAACCGTTACCATAAACATCACCCCGGTTAACGATCCTCCCATAACGGTCAGTGATACCCTCATCGTTGATGAAGCAGGAACCGTGACACTTACCGCTACAGGATTATCCTCTCTGCTTGATAATGATTCTGATATCGAAGGAGATAGCCTTGCCGCTATTGCTGTCTCTTCACCTACCTATGGTATACTAACCCTAAACGCTAGCGGTACCTTTAGCTATGTCCATGATGGGTCGGAAGTCGCTACCGATACCTTTACCTACAAAGCCAGAGACGGGCTCTTGGATGGAAATACCGTTACCATCACCATTAGCATCAACCCTATCAACGATGCCCCAATAACGGTCAGTGACACCCTTGTCGTGGATGAAGCAGGAACCGTGACACTTACCGCTACAGGATCATCCTCTCTGCTGGACAATGATTCTGATATCGAGGGTAATAGCTTAACCGCCATAGCTATCTCATCACCCACCTATGGTACTTTAACCCTAAACACCGACGGTACCTTTAGTTATCTGCACGATGGATCCGAAACCACTTCCGACACCTTCTCCTACAAAACCAACGATGGGCTTCTCGACGGAAATACCATTAGCATAACCATTAGCATTAATCCTGTCAACGATGCACCCATTGGGGTTTCAGATATCATCCTAGGTGTCTATGGGGCTACTATTACCACAACTACTATTGGAAATGCATCCCTACTAGACAATGACTACGATCCCGAAGGGCTCTCCATTTCTGCCAGTACAACCCTGGTCACAACTCCAACCTTTGGCTCTGCAGTCCTAAACACAGACGGTACCTTTAGCTATGCCCATAATGGAACCTCAACACCTACTTTAGATGACTTCTCGTATACCCTCTACGATGGGAATAGCTATAGTGCACCTACTGTCGTGAGCATTACCTTTACCACTCCTCCTCTTGGAGTTGTGGATCAAATTTCCCTCAGCGAAGGCGCTACCGCTACCCTACTAACCTCAACAGCTAGCAGTGTGCTGGCTAACGATTCCGACTCTGATGGTGACCCCATTACCGCAGTACTCGTCACCAGTCCTACCTATGGGGCCTTCATACTCAATACCGATGGTACCTTCAGCTATGCACATGACGGTTCTGAAGTGGCTACCGACACCTTTAGCTATGCTCCTAATGATGGATATATCAATGGAAATACCGTTACCGTTACCATTAGTATTAATCCTATCAACGATGCTCCAATAACCGTTAGTGATACCCTTGTCGTGGATGAAGCAGGAACCGTGACACGAACCGCCGCAAACGCATACAGCCTTTTGGATAACGATTCTGATCCCGAAGGAAGCAGCCTTACTGCCATCATCGTCACCAATCCTTCTTACGGTATCTTAACGTTGAACACCAGTGGCACCTTTAGCTATGCACACGATGGCTCCGAAACCACTTCGGACGCTTTTAGTTATCGAGCCTTTGATGGTACAGACTTTGGAAATACCGTGACCATTAATATTACTGTAAATCCAATCAATGATCCGCCAATAGCCGTGGCCGATGTCATCACATTAGAACTGGATGGTTCACTTATGAGTCCGATCAATCTAAAAGCAAATGATTACGATCCTGATGGCGATCCTATTGCCTTAACATTAACATCCAGCCCTACCTCTGGAACTGTAAGTGTTTCTTCTTCTGGTGAACTTGCGTATGATTTCGTCAGCGAAGGTTTCTTTACAAATACGCAAGAAACCAGTACTGTTGATTCCGAAACACAAAACGATATTGACTCTGATAGTGACGGAATCAGTGATGAGCTAGAAATTAACATTGGAACAGATCCCCTTGAGGAAGACACCGATGAGGATGGTTTATCAGATGGTTATGAGTTAAATATACTTGAAACCAATCCATTAAGTCACGACTCTGATTATGATGGGATTCATGATGCTGAAGAAGAAAGTTTAGGGCTTGATCCTTTGGACCCTGATATGGACGGTGATGGGCTGATTGACGGAGAAGATTTTGATCAGGATTCTGTCATTAACTACTTTGATCAATGTCCACAAACTCCTGGATTGGCCGAAGAAGACGGCTGTTCCTCACATAGTCAAAACGATTCTGATGGAGACGGAATTGAAGATGAAAATGATAGTTGTCCCCAGATATTTGCACTCACAGATGATGGTTGTCCACAAACCAGTGATACCTCAGGCAAAAGCTCCGCTACAAAACCTAAAGGAAAAATTAAGCCAAATACGAGCCTAACCAATAAAGTCATTATTGTGGGCACCCGACAAATCGACACATTCAATTATAAATTAAATGATGGCACCAGTGATAGTGATACAACCACTGTTACTGTAATGAGAAAGTTTGTCACTACTGCAACCCCTACCGTGGATACCGATGGAGATGGGGTCACGGATGTTGATGAAATTAATGATGGTACGGATCCCAACGATCCCGATTCCGATGATGATGGTGTAAGTGATGGAGAAGAAAAAACCGATGGAACCAATCCCAACGATCCCGACTCCGACAATGACGGGCTCTCCGATGGAGAAGAAGACACCAATGGCACCGATCCCAACGATCCTGATTCGGATAATGACGGGGTCAATGATGGGGAAGAAGTTGGAAACGGAACGGATCCCAACGATCCCGATTCCGATGATGATGGTATCAATGACTCCAATGACATCTGCCCTAACGATCCAGGATTATTTGCTTATTCTGGGTGTTCCAATCCCGATCCTGATGAAGACGGCGTTAGCACAGAGGACGAAATCAATAATGGTACCGACCCGAATGATCCCGACTCTGATGATGATGGACTGACCGATGGAGAAGAAGAAAGCAACGGCACCGATCCTAACGATCCTGATACCGATGGAGACGGTATCACTGATGCAGATGAAATAGATAACGGAACCGATCCTAATGATCCTGACACAGATGATGATGGTGTCAATGACTCAGATGATATCTGTCCTACAGAACGAGGTGTTTTTCTTTATTCAGGTTGTTTAAGTCCTGATCCTGATGAGGATGGTGTGAGTACTCAAGACGAAATTGATAATGGCACCGATCCTAGCAATCCTGATTCTGACAATGACGGACTAACCGACGGGGAAGAACAAGAAAACGGAACCGATCCCAACGATCCGGATACCGACGGGGATGGTGTCAGTGACGCGGATGAAATAGACAATGGAACCGATCCCAACGATCCGGATACCGATGGGGATGGCATCAATGACTCGGTTGATGTATGTCCAACCGTTTCAGGACAATCCGCTTTCTATGGTTGTTCCGATTCAGACCCTGACGGAGACGGTATTGATACCCAAGACGAAATTGATAATGGAACCGATCCCAATGATCCGGATTCTGACGATGATGGTGTTACAGACGGTGAGGAACAAGACAACGGAACCGATCCCAACGATCCCGATTCTGATGATGATGGACTGACCGATGGGGAAGAACAAGAAAACGGAACCGACTCTAATGATCCGGATTCCGATGATGATGGTGTCAGTGATGGCGATGAAATAGACAATGGAACCGATCCCAATGATCCGGATACCGATGGGGATGGCATCAATGACTCAGATGACGTATGCCCCACCGTTTATGGAGAAACCAGCAATAGCGGTTGTTCCGATTCCGATCCAGATCAAGACGGTATTGATACGCAGGACGAAATCGATAATGGCACCGATCCTAGCAATCCAGATACTGATGGGGATGGTGTCAATGATGGGGACGAAATCAAAAATGGAACCGATCCGAATAACCCCGATTCAGATAACGATGGGCTCAATGATGGTGAAGAAATTGACAATGGAACCGATCCGAATAATCCCGATTCAGACAACGACGGATTAACCGATTTTGAAGAGACAATCATTGGTACCAGTCCTAACACCTATGACACTGATAATGATTGTATTTCTGATTATCAAGAACTCGTCAAAGGAACCGATCCCTTGAGTGTAGACTCAGATGGTGATGGCATCACCGATTGTACGGATGAGTTACCCTTGGATCCAGAAGAATTGCTGGATTCCGATGGGGACGGTATACCCAACAGTGAAGATACTGATGATGACAATGACGGATATCCTGATCAGATCCTTACCGGTACTCCTTTCATCTTGAATGGAGAGCTTGTAGAAATTCAATTTGACTTATTCCCAACCGATCCTAACGAATACGCAGACTTTGATGGTGATGGGATTGGAGATAATGAAGATCTGGATGATGACAACGATGGCATTCCTGATATTTATGATAGTTTCACAGTATTGGATGAAAGTTTTGATCCTTTTGGAGAACCCATAGATCCCAACTCAGAGGTCATCGAAAGAACCTACACCAGCCCTGTTGTTGAAATAGACAAAACCGTTTATCCTTCCCCTGTGCTAACCCCAGGAGGGAATAACCTTACTGAAGCTCGGTGGACGATTCGAGGAATCGAAAACAATCCTGGTTCCATTGTAGAGGTCTTCAATAGAAACGGACAACAAGTATTTAAAAAAGTTAATTACCAGAATAACTGGGAAGGCGAATTCAACAATGAAAGACTTCCGAGTGGTTCTTATTTCTATAAAATATATATACCTGAAACAAATCAGACTCTTGTAGGATGGTTATTTATTACTTATTAATATGAAAGATAATCTTAAAAATAGGATCCTAGAATTGTATCCTAAGTTTCCGAAAAAATTACTCGATATGCATCCCAACTTGACCAGTTCGGAAGTAGAGCTTTGCCTTTATTTAAAGTTTAATCTTACGGACTATGAAATTGCAGAAATGATTAACCGTAACAAAAGAACTATTGAAACCAAACGCTACCGACTTCGAAAAAAGCTCAACTTGAAAAAAACCGAGCGTTTGAATACTTACATTTTAAAGCTATAATTATGAAGCCTATTTTATTCTCCTTGATGGCTCTTATGCTACTTGGCTGTCTAGACAAAAAAAACACCGCGGTCGATCCCCTGGTAGAAAAACAACTTTTTCTGGAGTTGCAATTACAAGCCGAAGTACAGCTGGTAGGAAAATGGAAAGTACGGAAAAAAACTTCTGGTTCCCGTTCTAATTCCACACAGAGTAAGTCATTCCTTGCCAATTGTTCTATTGAAAATTTTGAAATGTTTGGAAACCAAAATTTCATCATCAAAACTGTGGATGATAATGGGAATTTCAACTTTGTTACAGGACAATATTACAGCTATTTTGAATCTGTAGTAATCCAAGGAAAAATCCCAAGGATTTACTTGTTTGCTTCTGATTATGACCTAAAGGATACTGTGGATTTTGAAGCCGCCTTAGGCTCCATAGAAAACCTTGCCTTTACTTCCGATGGGATAGAGTTTGACTATATCCCCGGCAACTCGGATCTATGCCTCAACGCTCCCTATACCTATGAAGCTGCTAAAGAAGAGAAATTAGACGTCGATGGACTGGGTGAACAAGCCACAAATTTATTCCTAGATTGGAATCTGAAAAACTTGGTGGTTACCGTAAATGGTTCTGAGCTTTCCAATTTTCAATGTGAAATCATTGCCCAAAGTTTTGAAAATTGTTTTGATGAAAGTTGTGCCATTCCTAGTTATATCAGTCTTAGTATTACCGAATACGGAAGCTATTATTGGAAGTATCGTGATGTTAACAATAGCGTAGTTTCTATTGAAGATGCCTTTTGGAAATTTGACGAACGTGACCCAACTGCACAAACATTTTTGATAAAATACGATGCATTGAAGCCCTGGGATCTAGGGAATATCATTAAAATTATTAGGTTGGATAGTGCCACTATGGAACTCTTAGAAACTCGTGATTCGCTTGAGTATCGATACCTCTTTACGATCAATGACGTTGAAAATTGTACATTCTAGGAAAAATTAAACAACATATCGTATGATTGTTTCCAACCAGCGATTGCTTTCCTTAGACCTTTTACGAGGACTCACTATCATCTTTATGATCATCGTGAACGATCCCGGTTCCTGGGATCATGTGTATCCTATATTACGCCATGCCTCCTGGAATAGCATTACCCCCACCGATTATATCTTCCCACTATTTTTGTTTATCATGGGATGTTCGGTAGTGTTATCCATTGACAAACAACGGGCGCAATTTTCACGGCAAACCTTGCTCAAAAAAATACTTTTTCGAGCCTTAAAAATCTATGCTGTCGGGATCTTACTTTGGCTTTGGCCCGCTTTTGAATTGGATCGTATTCGATGGGTAGGTGTATTACCCCGCATCGCCTTGGTCTATTTGGCCTGTGCCTTACTGTATTTATATACCACCCAACGAACCCAACGCATCACCACAGTCGGAATTCTTATCGGTTATTGGATTGTCATTTGTTATGTTCCCATACCCGGCCTTGGAGCTCCAGATATATCCATTCCTGAAAAAAACTGGGCGCATTACATTGACAGTCTTTTACTACCAGGAGTCCTATGGCAAAAAACTTGGGATCCTGAAGGAATACTCAGTACGCTTCCAGCCATTGCCACTGGATTGCTAGGTGTTTTTGCAGGTAAAATATTACAACAAAAGGATTCGACTCTTCAAGACAAATTAATTCCCTTGTTTTTGATGGGAACTGTCTTGCTATTCTTGGGCGATATCGGTCAGTATTTTTTTCCTCTCAACAAAAACTTATGGAGCAGTTCATTTACACTACTAACCGCTGGCATTGGTTGTCTGGGGCTTGGAGCTTGTATTTACCTTTGTGATATCAAAGGATGGGGAAAGCATCTTAAAATGGCTCACGCCTTTGGGGTTAACTCCATTTTTTCATATGTGTTGGCCAGCCTTTTCTATTTGTTGTTTTACAGTGATCGCCTTTGGAGCGTTGGTCTAAACGAACTCTTTATGACCCATTTAGATGTGGGCTTGGTCTCAAAAAAGTTTTTATCTCTTAGCTATGCCCTCCTCTACGCAGGAGTCATCTGGATTCCTACCCAATACCTCTTCAAAAAGAAAATTTATATAAAATTGTAGTATCCTATTGGAGCGTTGCCATACACTCGATCTCCACCTTGGCTCCTAGGGCCAATCCACTTCCAGCAAATGCACTCCTAGCGGGAAGTTTATTTAGTGAAAAAAACGCTTTGTATACTTTGGACATGGCAGGCCAATCCTTAATATCGGACAGCATGCAGGTGCACTTAAATACATGTTCCAAAGAAAGGTTCATCCGTTCCAAAAGCGCTTGAATGTTTCGTAACGCCTGCGCTGTTTCTGCAGTAATACCTCCTGAAACGACCTCATTTTTGGCGTTACTACCAATCTGTCCCGAAAGGTAAACCACATTGTTTACAATGGTGGCCTCGGAAAATGGCATCTCCTGCGCCAAATGTTCTGGGCTATTGATGTATTGAATCTCCTGAGCATTCATATAACCACTGCTAAACAACAAGACAATAACTATTTTTTTGAGTATTCCCACCAGCAGCAGCAACCTCATTTTTGTTTTTGAATCCATAATTCATTCGTTTATTTGAACAAGATAGACAAACCAAGGCAGCTTAACACAAACCGACCCATATTCAAAATAAATTGTAAATTGGATCCATTAACCGTAAACATTTTTATAATGAAAAGACTGCTTTTAGTTGTGGCATTGCTTGGAATTACCTTTTCCACCTATGCTCAAAAGAAAGAAATGGCACAAGCATTTGACGCCAATTTTGAAATTACTTCCGCTAAAACCATAGAAGCCGGTCAGTATGAATGTACTGCTTCCGGACAGGCTGGTCCTTATGGAAGAGTGTATGTCACCTTTAACTTTACCAATAAGCTCAATAACACCAAAGGATTGGGTGAGTTTACGGGTTTTGGATGGTCACAAACACCTGAAGGAATTACAGAAGCCACCCTTCAAGGGATTACCCGAAATGAAGATGGAAAACTTATTGGCTATAGTTATGATGCACTTACCAATGGAAAAGTCATGCAATGGCGTGGAGAATTCGACTTTGTTGCAGGAACCATCAAACTCAAAGTCAAGGAAGTCCAATAAACTAACTCCCTATGCATTTAAAAGCCCTCCTTTGTGAGGGTTTTTTTATGCATTCCTATTACATTTTCCAGAAAGGAATGATTAAGTCTTTATTCAGATAGGGTTCCTTCACCTCTCCAGTAGCCCAGTTGATCTCTTTTGGTAAATAGACCCCCACAGTAAGTAAGTGTTTTCCAGGTTTCATCTGGGTAAGGTCAATGACAGCCAGTATCCCCTGTGCTTTCCTTTGAGGGTGCTTATAAAACCAAAAATCAGTTCCCATAGTCAGGGTTCCATCAATAAATAGCTCAAATCGCTGCGCATGACAAGAGAGTGCCTTTTCGGGATCCAAACGAAAGGTGTCCCTGTTGAATAAAAATACACCCGTTTCTGCTGGAATCAAATCAGGACAGAGATTTTTAATGATGGGGTCATCTGCTGTGGAAAGGTAAGGCAGGAAAACCTCCAAATAGTTTTTCTCTATCTGTAAAGAAGGAAGTGATGCTTGTTGCAGAAATGTATTTTGATCCCAAGTGTCATCATAAAAATTGGTCTCAATCGTCTGATTGAGCGCATAGGAAGGAAGGTATTTATGCGTTTCAATAAAAATGTTATTGTAAATGAAAAACAACAATCCATAAGGAATCAAAAACAGCACCACCTTCCGCCCAAATTTATTGTCAATCAAATTGTAATAGAGCGGACGATAGATAAACGATAGTGTGATGAGACTATAGAAAAGGTATAAGGGGAAATAGAGCCGTCCTATTTTAGGAAGCTTCTTTAACCATCCCAAAGTGATAAAATCAATTAAGTAAATCCCTCCTCCAGCAAAATAGACAAAAACAACTCCCTCAAAAAAGGTATCCATCGGCGGTGGACTCCATTCCGAAAGAAGAATCAATCCAGAAGCAAAAAAGAAAAAAAGACCCGTAGAAATAATGACAAAAATGATCAGAAATGTAAACCCAAAAATGGAACTACAGAGTTTTTCCAGTCGATTAATAAAGGTGTCAAAATTGATAATTCTGTGTTCCAAAAAGGATTTGAATTTGGGGGTTAATTCTAGAGAATCAAAATCAATATCTCCAGATACATAGCGCAAGCCAATCGTACTTACCCAAAGGCCTCGAAACATCACATGCACAATCAGGTTAATCAGCAGTACAAACCACGATCCGATCAGGATAATACTCGGAACCGTTAAGGCCAGATCAATGGCAATAATACCTGTTGAAGTGACAGACGAATTATAGATAAATAGATTTAAAGGATCACGCGCTCCCACCAAAAGAAAAATGGCAAATCCAGAAATGAGTAATTCTAAATGCCAGCTTTCTTGTTGAAGGATTTCCAACCAATTGGATAGCGTCTGTTTTTCTTTTTTCTTCATTTTCTGCAATCGCCCTTTGTCGATTTCCTTTGGTACATCTCAAAAGATGCTGGAAAATGAAATGGCTTGATTTATGGTCGTCCCTAAGATAATAATAAATGACCACTCCATTTGTTTTGATTCGAAAGGGATAAAAATTAATCCTATCTTTAATTCGCCCCAAGTAAAAACCGCACATGAAAAAGATACTCTTCGCATTTTTACTTATCGGCACATTCATCCAGTGTTCAAAAGGAGATCCCTCTGCAACTTTCAACCTTCTCTCATTAGAACAAAACTTTGGACCTCAGGCAACACAGGTCCCATTTGAGGGTCAGTACACTTTTTTTAAAGATGTTTCCTATGGTATAAAGCCCCAAAACAAATTAGATATACTACTTCCTTCAGAATCCGATATCAAAGGAGTGGTGCTCTATTTTCACGGTGGTGCCTTTCTCTTTGGCACCAAAGAAGATCTATACCTAAGCCCTTCAAAAGAGTTTGTCCAAGCCCTTTTGGCAGCTGATATTGCGGTTATTAATGCTGCTTATACATTTATCAATGACAAACAGTCCGAAGGAGTTCTTACTGCCTTAGAGGAGGGAACTCAAGTCATTCGATTCACTGAAAGCAATGCTGCACTGATGGGAATTCCTTCTCAGCAAATCGTGCTCGCTGGTACCTCTGCTGGAGCAGGAATTGCCCAATGGAACGGTTTTCGTAACGAAACCAATGAGTCTATCCGTGGAATCGTAGCTTCTTTTGCGCAAAGCAGTTATGACCTCTACGAATGGGAAAAGCTGTTTTCCAATTACTCCGTGGACAGCCTTCGAACTAAATATGAAGAACTGGACGACCTTTTCACCGACTTCTACAAGGGAGATGCTAGTGAAGAAAAAAGAGCTTTGTTGGATTATAGGAGCTTTATGGATGCTAACGATCCTTCTCTTTATGTATTCAATCCCGTCTATGAAGATGCTTTTATAGATGCCAACGACTCCTTAGATTTCAATGTGCTGTTCCATAGTGTCAAACATGCTGATTATCTCCGTCAAAAAGCGTTAAATGTTGGTCTTGACTTTTCGGGTAGCTACAAGGAAGCTCCTGAAACCTTTATCAAACGGGTCCTATCAGAGTAATTCTTCCTATCGCTTGAATTGAAGGGTGCAGTAAAAAGTTCGCGGCTCCGAAGGAATGATCCCAGGACCGGGGTATCCCGTAGCACGACGGGTGAAGTACGTGGCATCCAAAAGGTTATTGATTCCTGTTTCCAAACGCCAATTCTTAAATCCATAGGCCAGCGAAAAATCTACAACGCTGTAGGCAGGTATACTTCCCTCAATCCCCCGTTGATTGTCTAAAACATCTTGTGGTGCATTGGTGGCATCCGTAAATTGTTCTGAAAGATGCGTTAACAGCAGGCTTGAACTGAGGTTTTTCCAGCCTAATTGAAGTCCTGTTTTCAAATTTACTTTTGGAATAAATTCTACTTGATTGCCTTTGACTCCAACAGCGTCAGAAGCGATATATTCAGAATTTGTCAATGCAAGATTGGTAAAGAAATCTCCGCGAAGTGTCTGTTCTGAAAGTGATAATACCTTTACCAAATTCCAATCTAGCATTGCCTCCAGACCGTAAATAAACGCATCCCCAATATTTCCACGTCTTCTTTTGATGCTATTGTCCTCCGCGACAAAAAGAACTTCCCCCAAGCGTTGATTGTATTGCAGTCCAAAAAGGCTCACATCAAAGGAAAGTTTATCTGCGTAATTCCCTCGAATTCCCAGATCCGTCGTCATCCCTTTTTCATCCGTGATATTATTATCAATAACATAGGATGGATTGGTCACTCGGATATCGCTAAAAGTCACCGAGCGAAAGTTTTGACTCAGATTGGCATAGCCCTCTACGGATTTTGAAAAATCATACGCAATTCCAATTCCTGAAAGCACAAATCCTCTTTCAAAAATTCGATCATCGGGAATACTCTCATTTAATATTACATTCTCCGCTAAATCAAGAACTATGTTTTGAAAATCACCATCACTTTCCGTCTTGATATATTCCGCACGAAGCCCAGGCGTAATGCTCAATTTTTCTGTAATCGGAAATATATTTTCAGCAAAAAAAGCAAGGTTTTGATTGGGAAAAAGAAAACTTGCCTGTCTTTCATAATTCGGGAAATCAGTGGTCGCAAAACTAAAATTGGGATCTCTGCCAGTACTCCCTGGGCCTTGTTGCTGGGTATTATAAGTGCTGTAAAACTTGGCCCCTAACAGTAATGCGGCTTTTTTATTTTTCAAGTTATAGCGATGGAGCCAGCGTGTTTCAACCCCCCAATTTTGAAAATGATCCACCAATAATTCTCTTGGATAGTCATCGGCATCTGGCTGTGAAACTCGGTTTTCACGAAACCCAACCGCCTCTCGACTCGCATCCAAACCAAAAAACTGTACACTGAGATCCGTATTAACTGAAAAACGATGGTCCACTCGAAAAGCGTACAACTTCCAATCCACATCAAACCAGTTTCGCGCGCGGTTGCTATAGTTGGGGTTTTCGTAGAACTGCGCATCTGTGAGCCCTCCCGCTTGCTGAGCCAAATAATTAAAATAGCTGACTTCTGCCGTGAGTTTGGTCTCCTCTGAAAGTTGATAACTCAGATGTGCATGGGTGTTTCTGCTACTATAGGCCGAATGGGCTCGCCACCCCTTCCCTTCTTTATAGTTGTGATAGGTATAATATTTTAACTTGCCTTGGGTTCCACTTAAACTGCTAAAGTGTGTGATTAAACCATAGGATCCTATGGTTTGTCGACTGATCAATTCCAAGGGCTTTTTACTTGGCTTACGAAACCGGAAATTCACCAAACCGCCAAACTGTGTGCCGTATTGTAAGGAAGCTGCCCCACGAATAATCTGAATTTCAGAAAGCGCTTCTGCTGGAGGAGTGTAATAACTTTCGGGATACCCTAATACATCGGCACTGATATCGTAATTGTTTTGACGCGTATTGAAATTAGCCGATCGACTTGGGTTCAGTCCTCGTCCGCCAATATTCAACTGAAGACCCGCATCACCATTTTCGTATATATTGAGTCCCACGACTTGGCTGTAAATCTGTCTTGGTGCATTGGCCGCAAGATTTGCTGTTAGTTGATTCAGTTGAATGACTTCATTTTTCTTCCCCGCATACAAAGCGGTTCCTTCCACTTTCTTTAAACTTCTCAGTGCAAAAAGCTGTTTACGTCTTTGCCACAAGACCACTTCGGATAGGTTTTCCGATAAGGGTTCCAATGCGATATTAATCTCAGTGGTTTCTACCACCGCAAGCTCAATTTCTTTTACAGTATAGTTATAACTGTAAATCACCAGCTTGTAATCCCCTGAGGGAAGATTGTTAAAAATAAAGCTTCCGTCCGATGCGGTCTCTTGTACGGCCCCTGTTTCAGTTAGATACACCTCTACATCCGCCAAGGCTTGGTTGGTTTGGTCAAAAACCTTTCCCGATAGGGTCCACTGAGCAAATAGGTTGGACGTGCCAAACAGCAGCAAACAAAGAATCCTAAATCCCCTCAATCGCATCGTTAAATGGTAAAATCCATGTTTTATGTCGGAATGATTCTTTTTCAACAGATAGATTCACGTTGGGATCGATGAATGGTTGGCTTAAACGACCATTTAAAGATACGTAGGATTCTACATACACTTCAACATTTTGATGGCCTTGTTTTGAAAAATGCTCCGTGAGGAAATGGGCGTATTCTAAAATAAAATCAGGTTGAAAACTCATCTGTTTTTCTTGAAAGGCTGTCAAAAAATCGGAATTGTCAACATAAAATCGTTTTCCTGATTGGCCGTCAACTATTTTGAATTGTGCATAGCCCGTTTTTTCCATCAACATTACCCGCCACGAAAATCGATACCCTTCCTCGGTCCAAAACAATTCCCCGGGATACAAAAGGTAGCGCCATGGAAAAAGCAGTTGAAAGAGAAGCAATCCTGCGACAATATAGAGAGCCATCAACCCTTTGAATCTTTTTTGATGCGATTCTGGTTTCTTTTTTTGGATAATAAAGGCGCTCCATGATCCCGTAAAACGATGCATAAATGCAAGAATTTTTTGATGCAAAGATGGATCAAAAAACACAAGACTACTCACGATCATGATGTAGGGAAACATCCCGATGGGAAACAAGATTCCAGTCATCAAATGAAACAGTATTACAAATACGAAAGCGAATTTTCGTGTGGGGCGCCATAACAATAAAAACGGGATGAACAGATCGTACAAAGCACCTGACCAGCTAAAGAAATAATGAACCCATTCTTGGGTGAGAAAATTCCCCAGGAAAGGAATAGCAACTTTGGACGGCAACCATATTTTAAGCGGCATTGCCTCCAGCATCCAGTCGCTGTTGAGCTTGGCAAGCCCCGCGTAAAAATAGACCGTTCCCAAAAGCAGTTTCAACGCGTCCAAATTCCACCGTGGAATCCATCTATTTCGTTCCCTATCAGCTTCTGTTTTAGACGTCCGCATTGCATCCACTGAAAAATACTGCCCCGCTGGAAGAAAACACAAAACTAAACTTAATACACTGATGAAATAATAGTGGTTTAAATAGGTGGTTTTATCCATCAACTCGATATAGGTAAAACTGAAGAAAAACAATGCTATAGCCCATCGATAATACAACCCGACCATTACCAATAATGCACTAATAGCACAGACAACAAACAAAAGATAAGTGTAAACTCCCAATGGCTTAACCCATTCAAAACCGTAGAAACTAAAATGAAATAGAGGCTCTAAATAGAGTTTTTCAATCCAACCGTTCGCCCAAAAGCGAACCAAACTTGCAAACATCAATGCGCCAAATAAAATACGAAAGACTGCCAATGGAGCAGCCTCTGTATGTAATTCAAAGTATTTGTTGCTCTTGCGTTGCATTTTTAATCCCCATCTGCGTCTACAAAATCAATCGTAATGCTCATGGCACTAACCATATCAACCTTCAGCAAAGGAACCAAGCGCTGAACAGTATCATAGGCCTCAAGAAACTCTATGGGAGGTTGTTGTTGGAGTTCTTCTTTAAAACTTGCCAAAGTAGCAACTCTTGTTTTTGCCTGATCAAACTGGGTATTGATCAAAAGACTCAAATCCACTCCTTCTTTTACGGTATTGAGAGCTGTAATGTATGTCGCCAAACTTTGGCCATCGGGGGCATCGCCATAGCCTTTTCCATTAAAAAAGTCTTGAACCGCTATAAGTCCTGTTAAGAACAAATGTTTGGAGTAGTTCCCATGGTACAAGGCTTCGATATTTTGCTTCATCACTGCTCCTGAGAATACGCCTGCAGGAATTCCCATTTTTCCCGCACGTAAATGCTTCTCAAAATAAAAGATAAAATCATTCACAAGACGATCTACAGAAGCCGTTGCTGAATTTCCGTCATTGGCTACAAAAGTATCACGGTAACCCGATTCCCAACCCATTTTGACTGTTTCTGTTAGTGCTTTCATATCTGCAATCAGAGCGAGCAAATAGTTCCCATACGCAATCCCTTGAGACCCTGAATAAACAGCAAGCGTTTCGTTTTTGGTTTCAGCCAACCCAAACAACAAATAGTCCAAGGCTGGAAAGCCCTTGGCAACCCGATTGGAAGATAGGTTTAGATTGTAGGAACCTTCCTGGATATTCCTTAAAATCAAATCGGTATTGGAAGGGTATATATTGATGTTTAAACGGTAATTGATCGCCTCGGCTGGACCAATCTCAAACATTGAAATTTTCTGCCACACTGTGTAGGCATTCTCCCACTGAGATTGAAGTGCCGTAAGGTTGGCGTCACTGGGATTCTCGGTAAACTGCGTCGCCCGAGCCTCAAGAGTTTGAAGCTGGGAAAGAAAATCGGCATAACCGGGTTGAATAATAGCATCGGCCCAGTCGGCCAACATGCTTGAGCGATCAAAATTTACGGCAGTGCCAATGGAAGATTCGTTTGGAGAAGTAGGGTCGTCCTCCGAGCTGCACGCAATCAACAGCCCTCCTAAAACTAGTAATACAATCCTTTTCATTAAATCCTTTTCATGACCAAAAAAGGAGCCTTCGAAAAAGCGCCTTTTTAGTCTGACAAAAATATGTTTTTTATTCATTTAATTAAGCTACTACACAATTATTAGTCTTTGGCTTCCGCTACTGTAAAATTGAAACGCGAAGCGATTTCCGTTGAGATGGTTTCAAGGGTGGTAGGACTAACTTCCCAGAATCCATTTCCTGTTGTTATTTGATCTAAAAAGCTAAGAACCTCTGCACGACTAAAGTAGGGCGAATTGGTTCCTGGCTTTCGGGTAAACTGCAAGCTATATATAAAGCCATAGCCCTCGGATAGGTCATGAAAGGCAGCGCCGTAATCAGGTGTTTCTGTGGCCAGTGAGTTTTTCCCTTGTTGCAAATAATACACCGCACGAACCGCAACCATCTGAGAAATATTTTCGCGTAGAATGTCTGTTTGAGCATCTCTCAATGTGTAATCTTTCGCAACAATAGCGGCACGACCCAATGCAAAAGCATCAAAAATGGTCTGCGCCATTCCTGAAAAATCAGAATCAGCATCCACTTTGCCCAAATACTTATTCAAAAAACTATCATCCGATCCTATTGTTGCATTTGGATTGGCCTTGTCTGCTGAAGTACCATACAAATACCCATAAGCTTCATCCCACTTATGTTCCATATTGGTATATTCTTTGCTGTCAGCAACAGCCCCGTTATTATTGTTTTCCTTATTGCTGCCCGCGTCCAACACACCCGTACTGATATAATTATTAAGAATTTGATCGACCATTAAAGCCCCAATCAACGATTTATTAAACGCCTGATTGTACTCCAATCCTTTTGCGCTAACATATCTCGTACTACTTCCGTCAGCAATCTGTCCAGCAACACCTGCACTCGCTACCGTATTTTGAGCAGGAAAAGTTTCGTTCACTTGGGCTTTCAACCAGTCTTCAAAATCAGCGCGAACAGCAGCAGATCCCGCAGCATTCGATTCAAAAAAATCCTTCGATGCGGCCGTTTTACTTTTTACATTTTTAAAAGAACTGTTCAAGTCTTCATTTGAAAATGAACTGTTCTCATTGGAAAACATATTAAGAAGGATCGTCTCCGTAGCACTAAAATCTTTCATGCGGTTGATGATTTCATTAGCCATTTGAATTCGTATCGTTTGACCTGAAAAACTGACTGTGCTGTTTCCATCTCTTTCAAAAGAATAGGTTTCAGGAGTGTTCACAACGACCATTGTGTCATCATCATTATTTCGAGTACAACCAGACATACCTGCTAGTAAGCATGCTAAAAGTAAGATTCGTTTTTTCATTTATTTAGACTCATTAAATTTAATTATGGTTCAAATATAGTAATTTCCTTATTTTTATTCATACTAAATAAGCGTAATTTTAAATTTCTTTTTTTAAGCCTCTTTGGTCGTCCAAGACCTTGTATTTAGGTTCATTTCCTAGAATAATTAGTATCTTACTTTGCTTCATAAGGAGAAATTGATTCCTTAAGAGTTCTTAAAAAAGCTATCTAACACAAAAATTATGATTCAAAGAATCGTACTGAGTTCCCTTATGATTGGTTTGCTTGTCCTCCCCGGCCAAGCCCAATCCAAAAAATCACAAAAAAAGCAAACATCAGATTCATCTTCCCGTTATCATCATCTTAAATGGCGTAACATTGGCCCCTTCCGAGGCGGTAGAAGTGTGGCTGCCGTTGGGGTGGTTCAGGAGCCCCACACCTTTTATATGGGAAGCACAGGCGGTGGACTATGGAAAACCGAAGATGCGGGCATCCAGTGGAAAAATATTTCAGATGGTTTCTTCAAAACAGGAACTGTGGGTGCTATTGCAGTAGCGGAGAGCGATCCGAATGTCGTCGTCGTCGGTATGGGCGAACATGCAGCAAGAGGTGTAATGACTTCCATGGGTGATGGTGTTTATATCTCTACGGATGCTGGAGCAACATGGAAACACAGCGGTTTAGAATCAAGTCGTCATATTGCCAATATTGAAATTCACCCACAAAACCCCGACCTCATCTATGTGGCAGTTCAAGGGGCGCAATATAGTCCAAGCAAAGAGCGTGGTATTTATAAATCCCAAGACGGTGGGAAAAGTTGGAAGCAAGTTTTATACAAAGGGCCCCATGTAGGAGCGGCATCCCTAAGCATGGATAAAAACAATCCGCGTATCTTATACGCTGCCCTTTGGGATCACCAACGAACCCCATGGCAGATGATCTCTGGAGGCAAGGGTTCGGGTATTTACAAATCAACCGATGGAGGGACACATTGGGAACAACTCAACCAAGGGCTTCCCGAAATGTTTGGTAAAGCAGGAATTTCAGTAAGCCGTGCTGATTCCAATCGCGTTTATATCAACCTGGAAGCCGAAGGCACCCAAAGTGGAGTATATCGTTCCGATAATGGTGGGAAAAACTGGAAACAGTTTAGTAAAGACCGAATTACGGTGGCCCGGTCTTGGTATTATATGGAAGTATTTGCCGATCCAATCGATGCCAATATTGTTTATGTGCTTAATGCCCCCGCCTTAAAATCAATCGATGGTGGGAATAGCTTTCAGACCCTACCTACTCCCCATGGAGACAACCATCATTTGTGGATTCACCCACACAACAATCAGATTATGATCAATGCCAATGACGGAGGGGCCAATGTCAGTCTCAACGGAGGCAAATCTTGGAGCAGTCAGCAAAACCAACCTACAGCACAATTTTATCGGGTTATCGCCGACCAACAAGTCCCCTATCATGTTTATGGGGGCCAACAAGACAATTCATCTATTGGCATCAAAAGCCGAACCTATGGTCGGAGTATCGGCTGGAAAGATTGGTATTCTGTCGCAGGTTGTGAAAGTGCCTTTTTGGCTTTTGACCCGCTAAATCCCGGCCTTATATATGGTGGTTGCTACCAAGGGATTTTGCAACGGTGGGATCGGAAAACAGGCAATGCCAAATCCATCAAAGAATACCCTGAATTAGCCCTTGGAAATACGCCCAAAGACTTTAAATACCGGTTTAATTGGAATGCCCCTGTGCTTACGGCCCTCAAAGACTCCAATACGATTTACCATGCTGGGAATGTCGTCTTTAAATCCACCGATAAGGGCCAGTCATGGGAAGTAATCAGTCCTGACTTGACGCGCAATGAAAAAGAAAAACAAGTTCCTGGAGGGGTGCCGTTTACCAATGAAGCCGCTGGCGGAGAAAACTACAATACTCTGATGAGCCTAGCCGTTTCTCCACACAGTGAAATGGAACTTTGGGCAGGTAGTGACGATGGACTGCTACACCTGACACGTGACGGTGGAAAAAAATGGTTAAATATAACTCCCAAGGGAATGAAAGAGGGCATCATCAACAGCATCGATATCTCGGACTCTACTCCTGGCAAAGCTTATATCACTCTGATGCGTTACAAGTTTATGGATCTAAAACCCTATGTCTATAAAACAGAAGATTACGGACAAAAATGGGAATTGATCACCGATGGGATTGAAGGAAAGCACACCTTTGTACGGGTTGTCCGTGCCGATAAAAAAGTCCCAAGGCTTCTTTATGCGGGAACCGAAACAGGACTGTATGTGTCTACCAGCGATGGAGAAAAATGGGCACCACTTCAGCTTAACTTGCCTGTGGTACCGATCAATGATCTCTTCATTCAAGACAATGACTTAATTGCTGCAACGGCCGGCCGTTCTTTTTGGATCTTAGATGATTTGGCACCACTGCAACAACTGTCAGCACCTAAAGAGCCCACTGTTCTAACCCCAAAACCCAGCTATCGTATTTTTAGTGGACAATCAAAGTCGCCTCTCTTAGGGCAAAACCCTTTGCCCGGTGTGATTTTGGACTATTATCTGCCCAAAGTACACGATTCCTTGGTGCTACGCTTAGACATCCTAAATGGGAATAAAGTCATTCGATCTTATTCAAATCAAAAAGGTGACAATGTACGATCATGGGCCGGAGGCCCCCAAAAAAAACAACTGCTTCCTGCCAAGGAAGGGTACAATCGTTTTGCCTGGGACTTAAACAAAGAAATGCTCCCAGCCGTAGATGGGGTTTTTGTTTATGGAAACTATGCCGGCAGTGCCGCAGCACCGGGCTCCTACACTGCTCGATTGCAGGTTGATGGTAAAGAGTCCCAAGCTCCCATCCATTTGATCGCCGACCCGAATATTGTTGCAAATGCCAAAGACTATCAAGAACAAGAAGCCTTGTTGGATGCCATTGATGCACAAATTCGAGACATCCATAGCAGTGTAACCAACATGCGAGAAGTTCAAAAACAATTGGCTTTTTGCCTTCAAAATATTCAAGACAATGCGGACTATCAAAACTTGTATGAGCAAGGTCAAACGTTGGAAGATGCCTTAATTGCATGGGAGAAAAAACTCATTCAACCCGATCAAAAGACCTTTCAGGACGTCATTAATTTTAACAACCAGCTCAATGCAGAATTTATGCATCTCAAAGGCTATGTTGATACTGCTGACCCTGCCGTTACGCAGGGTGCCTTGGAGCGTTTTGACGATTTGAAAAAAGAATGGGGAGCTGCTTTAGAAGCGCTTCAACGTTTGATCACAAACGAAATCGCCACTTTCAATCAGGCCTATCAAAACTTGAAAATTCCAGTATTAAACATTCCTGAATAAACTCATTACCCTTTAAATACATCATCCTATGTCGTTTAAAAAAATTGTATTCCTTAGTGTTTTGATGGCCATGCCTCTGCATGGGCAATACTCTAAGTCATTCTTGAAAAAGAAAAAGAAAGAAGTCACCCAAAAAGTGGCCGACCGTCACAAGCAAAGTCAAGTCATGGTTGATAAGATTTTTAGTTTTGCCGAACTCGGTTTCCATGAGGTGGAATCTTCGACTTATCTAACGGGGCTTTTGGAAAAAGCTGGATTTGAAATCACATATGGGCTCTCTGGAATTCCAACGGCTTGGATGGCACAATGGACCCAAGGAAAAGGAGGCCCCGTCATTGCCTTGGGAAGTGATGTGGATTGTATCCCCAAAGCTTCACAATATCCTGGAGTCGCTTATCACAAACCCATGGTGGAGGGAGCTCCCGGGCATGGAGAAGGACACAACGCCGGTATTCCGTTGAACATTACCGCTGCACTTAGTGTGCAAGAAATCATGAAAAATGACAACGTTCCAGGAACGCTGATCTTATGGCCGGGCATTGCAGAGGAACTCGTTGCTTCTAAAGCATGGTTTGTTCGAGATGGATATTTTGATGATGTTGACATGTGCATCTTCACCCATGTAAGTAGTAACCTTTCCGTTTCTTGGGGGGAGGCTCGAGGCACCGGACTCATCTCCGTTGAATACACCTTTGAAGGAGAGGCAGCACATTCTGCAGGATCCCCTTGGCGTGGACGCAGTGCTTTAGATGCCGCTGAATTGATGAATGTCGGCTGGAACTACAAGCGTGAACATTTACACCCCCTCAAACGATCGCATTCCATCTTTACCGATGCTGGCGATCAACCTAATGTCGTTCCCTCCAAAGCCTCTATTTGGTATTATTTGCGAGACATAACCTATGAAGGGATCATGAAGATGTATAAAGATGCCAACAACATTGCAGCGGGTGCTGCTTTGATGACAGACACCAAAGTTAACTCAAGAGTGGTGGGCACCGCTTGGCCACGACATTTCAACAAAATTATTGCCGAAAGTATGGATAAAAACATCCAAGCAGTCGGGTTGCCCAAATGGTCACAAGCCGATCAACAACTGGCCAAAACCGTTCAAAAAGAAGTCCAATCAACCAATCTAAATGGCCTTGCTAAAGAGCTTAGCGGTTTGGGGAAACCCTCCAAAGTGAAAGTTAGTGGTGGTTCGGACGATATCGGAGACGTCTCTTGGACCGTTCCCACTGTTACCCTCCGTTTTCCCTCCAATATTCCTGGCTTGCAAGGGCATCACTGGTCTAACGCTATTACCATGGCCACGCCCATTGCACACAAGGGAGTCACTGCTGGGGCCAAAGTTGTTGCCATGACCGTATTGGATTTCTTGATAGATAAAAGCCTACTTCCTCAGGCCAAAACCTATTTCAATGAAGTTCAACAGAAAGAAACCACCTACCGCCCGATGATCACACCAAACGATCCTCCACCAATAACACTCAACACAGACATCATGCGGACTTTCCGACCGCAACTGGAAAAATTCTATTATGATGAAACGAAATACGATAGTTATTTGGAACAGTTGGGAATCGAATATCCCCGTCTGAAAACAAAAAAATAAGACTCTTTTAGAAACAAAAAACCGCCGGATGTGAAGTCCAGCGGATCAAAAAAATTCAGTTTATGAAAAGCTGATTTATGGTTATAAATCGATCAAACATAATTGATAATTTTCAGATGAATAGTAATAAAAGTCACAATTACATGGAAAAATCAGGCTGAAACCACCTTTCATTACCATAAAACAGATGAAAATTTCAATTCTAAAAAAATTAATAATCCTTTGACAACCAAACATTTTGTAGTCCTTAAGCTGAAAAATTGGAGGGTAGTAACCTTATGAATTATACCAAACAAAGATTTGGCTAAACACACTAATTAAAATGAAGATTATTTTGTCCCATATCCCAAACCCTAATAATAGTATGTGACATTCCGCCTCATTGAATTATTTGATTAGCTAGTCACTTGATCAAGAAATGACACAAGCAACTTTTTAAATAGTAGTTTGGTCACTTCAATTTGGTTTGTATTAAAGTTTAAATTGAATTAGAAAAGGGTTTAGCTTAACCCCCCTCAAATCTCCCCAAAACCCCTAACAAACACCCCCTAATTTTGTCTTAAGGGAATCCATTTTGACCTCACTAACAGCAAAGGACTTGAGCTGGTTTGGATTGTCTCCAATAGCGTAAAAGAAAAACCCTCCACTTGGGAGGGTTATACATAAATGAATTAGAAAAATCTACTCAGATGATAATTCAGCTATTTTATTTAACATCCCTGAAACATCCATATATTCGTCCACTTCAATTATTTTATTGTTTGTATCAAACTTGAAAACTTCATAAGCTTTAATTCCTTCCATTGAAATATCTCCAAGATCAGCACTCCATTTCGCATAAATTCTAACGCCTCCATCGGGAACAACCTTAGCATTTTGATTATACATGGCCATAGCTTCTTCCATCATAGATTGATCTTGATTTTTTTGATTGCATGAAATTAATGTTCCAAATAATATTAAAAGAGAAAATAGTTTTTTCATTTTTAAGATCCATGTTTTTGAGCTCATCAGCTCGAATAAATTTAGTAACCATATATTAAAAATTTTAAAGACAAACGACCTGAAAAAATTCAAAACATCATGTATTTTATTAACAAATTTGAATAATTTATTAGCGATAAAGTGCTGATAATCAGTTTGTAAATGCCATACAGGCAGTTGCAAAACATACATGTACAGGCTTCAGTTATATGTAGACTTCAGCAATCCTTTCTGGCAGACTAGTCTTTGTAGCTTCATATTTCCGAAGTAATAATGATGAGTAATCAAAAATGCCAAATAAGTGCCAAATAAGTGCCAAATATTTAGTAAATTATAGTGTCAATCTGTTAGTAAAGTGATGTAGGTTTTTGATTACGAACAGCAGGATAGAGCCCACAAAAAAAGGGACTTATTTAAGTCCCTTAGACGTGGAGAAGAGCGGACTCGAACCGCCGACTTCTTGACTGCCAGTCAAGCGCTCTAGCCAACTGAGCTACATCCCCATGGTGCCAAAAGTAAAAGAAAATTCTGAACTTTTTTTAATGTAATTCTTAATTTAAGGCACCGCAACAAAAAATAAACTTCCTTGTCTCTTCTTCATAATTTCGTTTTCAAACCATCTAACCTATCATCTCCTTAATCACAGGGGACTACTGTCTTGCCTTTCTAGGAAACCGCAAAACTTATAAAATATATATTTTATGGTTGAACAATAGGGGTATTTTAAATATCTTGTAAGGTAGGCCCTATCACGATCCTTTTTTGTAACACAGGTTACAAAACGGCTTGTTTATCATCCGATGTACTCATTTAATTTTTAGTACTTTCCCTGTTGAATCCAAAGATGCATGGTCCAAGAAATTCAATCACTATACGGTCATATTCTAGAAAAAGAACTGCTAGAGGAAATCAGCAGAGTTGCTACTTTTGCTGAGGTTGCCAGCGAGCAAGAACTCATTCAGCCCGGCCAATATATTAAAACCATGCCCTTGCTTTTGGAAGGCAGTATCAAAATATTACGTCCCGATGCCCAAGGGCAGCATTTACTCCTCTATCATTTGGAACAAGGCGAAACCTGTGCTATGACTCTCAACTGCTGTATGGGGCACACCAAAAGTGAAATTCTCGCTGTGACGGAAACCCCCGTAAAACTATTGCGAATCCCCGTTCAAAAAATGGAAGAATGGCTCGGGAACTATCGGAGTTGGCGCAATTTTGTTCTCAATAGTTACCACCGGCGGATGATGGAACTCTTAGAAAGTGTTGATCTCATTGCCTTTAGCAATATGGAAGAACGACTGTTAAGCTACCTTGACGAAAAACAAAAACTACTCAAACAAGCCACCTTCAAAATCACCCATCAACAAATTGCTGATGATCTCCATTCTAGCAGAGTCGTCATCTCACGTATTTTGAAAAAACTTGAAAATAGAGGAACCCTCAAACTCCATCGCAATGCCGTACAACTGTTGTAACATCGGTTACAAAATAGTCTCCTCAGAGTCCATACTTTTGACAACATATAAAAAATAGATTTGGAACTAATAACACTTATTGGCTTTGCAACTGCCTTATTGATTGGACTCATTCTAGGGCTTATCGGTGGCGGTGGTTCCATTGTCACTGTTCCTGTCTTGGTTTATCTCCTCGAGATTGATCCCGTTACTGCCACAGCCTATTCCCTTTTTTTGGTAGGAGCCGTTTCTACGGTAGGAACCTTTCGCAATGCC